>Ga0256840_1001764_pt1 | contig 19835 bp, 18 predicted proteins | sample 355202metaG_FD_185969 | JGI IMG/M metagenome (GOLD analysis project Ga0256840, IMG submission 185969) | Hydrothermal vent microbial communities from Mid Atlantic Ridge, Atlantic Ocean - 355-202 | ecosystem: Environmental > Aquatic > Marine > Hydrothermal vents | place: Atlantic Ocean: Mid...
CTTAGCATCATCATAAGTAGGACTCATAGCATGCAGGATAGGAAAGATAGCATCTGTTTGTTTTAAAAGAGCATTGATATCAACTGATAATTTTAGTTTTTCAAAAACACCTGCCTTTTGAAAAAATCTCCATTGTGTTTGTAACTTTGTATCTACTTTATCAAGCTTTCGCTCATATGTAGCTGTGAGTATACTTCTATCGACCTGTACAAGTAGTGCCCACTGCTCACCATCTTTTACGCTTTCTTGCACTTTTACATCACTATACTCTATATCTTTAGCCTGAGACACAACTTCGCTTTTTGTTTGCGCTAGTACATCTTCATTGCCATTTTGACGAGTTGCTGTAACTGAATTAGAAAAGTTTGAAGAAACATTTACTGAAATCTTTGCACTTATAGTTGCAAGAGCATCACTCTTAGCATCACGCTGATTTGCTCCATACCCTACCCCATAAAAGTACTTAGCATCATCAGCTGGTGGATTATTTATCCATGTCATAGATGATGAAGGTGTTGTTGCTAAACCCATAACTGGGATGAGCATACTTATTATTATAAATGCTATAGATTTGAAGTTCATGATTATCCTTTAGTTTTTTTGTGCCTCTAGTGCTTCTTGTGCCTCTTTATCTTGCTCAACTTTCACTTCATACGCAAGAACAATCATCTCTGTAATAGACTGATATTTTTCAGCTAAATTTGATTGTTTATTAGCATAATAAGTCCCTATAAAAATATTTGGCAATAAGTAAACAGCATTTTTAATGAGTCTTCCTATACGCTTATTATAATTAGCTTGTAAATTTGATGGGACATGAGCTTTTGCATAGGCTAATGATTCTAATTCTCTTGGAAAATTTAATACAATATTATTCGTTGCTATATTTGTCAAGGCAAGAGCAAATGACGTATATGCCTGAGTAGCGCCTGATTGAATTTCAGATGCTACTATGTTTATATTTTGAGCTAATTTTACATAATTTTCATCATCTATATTTATCTCACTTTCTAAGGCTACAACAGCTTCATCCAAAAGTGTAAAGTATATAAGTTCTTTCTCATCAGCCAAAGACTCTGCTTCTTTAATGCGTTGTTCAACTGCAACTAAATCTTTTTTATATTGTAGTTTTTCCTCCGAAGTTAAAGGTACATAATCTTTTTTCTCTTTGTCATTTTGATTTGCAACATCAGCTTTTAATGTAGTCTCAATCTGCCCTTTTTCTGATTCAATTTGAGCAACTTCCTCATAAGCGTTTAGCATCTCCATACGTGCTAATGAAAGACTTTTTTGCATACTTAAAGGTGTCAGAGAGATTAATGCTTCCCCTAAGGTAGCGTAAACATCCCCATTTAGAGCTTCAACCTCTTTGAGCTCTCCATCCTTAAAATCTAAAAAATTATCAAGTGAACTATCATAATTAAATACATTTGGCCATTTGCTAGGATCTTCACCATAAAAGGCTTCAAGTTTTTGAATAGCTTTATATGTTAGAGGAGAGATTGTTTGATTCATAATAGCGCCTGCTATATTTGCATAATTTCCTAAGCCACTTAAGGCTAACGATGAACCTAACATTCTTCTTTGAATCGCTTCTGTATAATGAACAGTAGAAAAGTATGGTCCCTTTTGTAACATCTGTGCTATCTGTTGTTGCTGTTCATCTTCTAGTTCTGCACTTACTTCTTTAGGCCACTGGGCATCTGCTGAGATAGGCATTTTAAATGCCATGATATTATTTTCTCTTACTATTGTCATACCGATAGCTACACGGTTAGCTTGTTTTTCTAAGGTTGGCACTTCCATTTGTGATGCAAATCCTTCTTGTAAAGAGGCGCAACCGCTCATTGTTATTCCAACTACACTCACCATTAACACTTGTAAAATCAAAGATCTTATTTTCATTTTTTTCCTATTTTTTTTATTTAATACTATTTAGCTTCGTAAGCTTCTATAATAATTTTAGAGATATCTTCATACTTTGATGCTAAAGAGGACTGCTTGTAAGCATAATATGTCCCCATAAACAAATTTGGTAAGAAATACACTGCATTTTTACCTACACGCACTACACGCTCATTATACTTTTTTTGTAACTGTGCAGGTACATAAAGTTTTGCAAAAACTAAAGACTCTAGTTCTCTATCAAAGTTAGAGAGCATATTGTTCGTTTGCATCTTTCTAAGAGCTAAGCCAAAAGAAACATATGCCTGCCTAGAACCACGAGCAATCTCTTGAGAAACTATGTATATGTTATGTGCTAATTTCACATAGTTTTCATCATCTATATTTAAGTCACTTGCTAAGGCTGTTGCCGCACTATCTAAAAGTGTAAAGTAAATTTTTTCCTTAGCATCATTGAGATCTTTTGCCGAGTCTAACTCTACTTTTAAAATCTTTAAACGCTCACTAGATTTATTTTTAGCTTCTAATTGACCTTTTTGAGACTCTAAATCAGCTACTACCTCCATACTTTCTTGCAACTCTTCTCTTGCAAGTAATAAATCTTTTTGCAAAGATATTGGCAATAACGAGATAATAGCTTCACCTAGTGAGTAATATACATCCCCACTAGTTGATTCTATAGTTTTCAAAGTTCCCGATTTAAAGCTTAAAAAGTCATCTAATGAATTGTCTGCATCAAATATTTTAGGCCAATTTTTGGAATCAGCTCCATACATAGCTTCGAGTTTATGTGCAGCTTCATAAGCTAATGGAGATATTTTTTGCTGGAGGACTAAGGCGGCAATTTTCACCCCATCTTTTTTATTTTTCACACTTGCATCAAACCCAAGTCTATCTCTTTGAATCATATCTGTAAAACGTACAGTTGCATAGTATGGGTCTTGATTTATTATTTTACTAAGCTGTACTTTTCTCTCTCTGGATATACCTTTTGCTATCAAACTTGGCCACTGTGCATCAGCAGATATAGGCATATGGTTTGCCATTAAATCATTTTGCCTCACTATGGTCATACCAACAGAGACACGGAGCATTTGTCGCTCAAGTGTTGGAACCTCAGTTGATGATGCTAAGGCCTCTCTTAAAGATGCACAACCTGTAAAAAGGTAAGGTAAAACAAGGACTAATACTAGCTTGTTAATATATTTCATCTATCTATTCATACTCATCATCACTACTACCAAGCATGGAGTTTCTATCATTCACAAGTGCTTGGTTAGAATCTCGCTGGAGTTTAGTTTTGCCTAGTAGTTCATAAAACTTATCAAATCTTGTCTTTGCACTGATTACTACAGGATCTTTATGTCCACCTAAAGCCATAGCCTGTTCATAGTTATATTCTGAACGTTTCAGTAGTTTTAAGTTTTCAGTTACACTTGCTTCCGCCTCATACAGTACTGCAAGGTTATAATAATAGTTCATATCCTTCTCACCCTTGTATCTGTTCATCGCTTTGATAGCGCCTTTATAATTTTTACTTTTTGCATAAGGTATAACAACTTCTAAACCCTTTGGTGTCTCCTTAAATTCACGGAGTTGGTTTGTTTTTAAAGGGGAGATATCAGATATAAAATATCTTACAAGTTTGTCAACAGCTTGTGATGCTAACTCATTTTGTGTTGGTAACTTTGTTTTATCTTTTGACTGACGGTTCGAACGTGTAGCGTATTTTTTAACTAAAAATTCTTCTGCACCACGTTCTAGCGTAAATGTAACCTCAAGTGAAAGGGAGAGTTTCTCCCCATTATCTTTGTACTCATAGTTTGATACACTCATGTTTAAAGCTACACCATCGTCTCCACCAAGTGGGTCAAGGGCTATAAAGTTCGTTTCAGTAAGTTTAGCTTTTACGCTCTCAATGAGCATATTTGCTATTTGAGGGTTTGTCTCTTGAGCATTTTGTACCTCTGGATTTATCCACAGAGCAAGATATGCTGTATCAGAGATAAATTCATCCTTTGTTTCTATCTTTGCAATTTTAGCAGCCTCTTTTGGAGCAGTATACGATGGTATCACAATCTTTGCACTACTACCTCCACACGCTGTAAAAAAAACACCCACACTTAGTACTACTAGATATGAAAATAGTTTATTCATCAATAAACCCTTTATATTAAAATTTAATACATTTTACTGTGATTATAATAAATATAGCATTAAGGGCACCTCTAAAAACCCTAATTTTCTAATAACTTTTTAACTTGATTCAGAGTAGTTAATTTTGTACTTTCTATATCTGCAACGATCTCTTTATATCGACGTCCATCTTGTAATACAAGTAACATATGCAACTCTTCTAAAGTTTTACTCTTTTTTACTTTTTTACTAAAAGTATCTTCCTCTTCATCTTTTGGATAAAATTGAGAAAAATTTATCTTTGCCAATAAAAAACCTGCAATAAAGCTCAACAAATAATATAAATATTCTTTTTTAAATTTTAAATGCTCATCGTCTATTACATCTAAAAGTTCTTCTGCAGTATACGCTGGAGTCACTTCAACATCTATCGCTTTAGTATTGAGTACTTTTAACTTAGCATCATGTGGATCAAAATACTTTACTTGCAAGCTAGGAATACTAAAGTTTTTACTTGCTACAAAAGCAAATTTTTGAGACCATGTACCTTCATAACCATTTTTTGTCAGGGTAAACTTTGTTTGGGGTTCATCTGCAAACACCTTAGCATCAACAGCTGAAAAATCGATACTTTTTAAAGCTTCAAAATCTCCAATACCCTTGATGGTGATGCGAAGGTGGTATGGTTCATATGCCTTAAGTTTTGGTGTATCTTTTTTCTCTGTCATTCTAAAAGACCCAACTAAGCGGCTATTATGTCCTTTGACCTCTAAAGATAGTTTTTTTTGTTTTATCTTTTGTATAGTGTACTCTTCAAACTGAGCATTATCCCGACCAAGCACTGTATTTTCTATAGAGTCTTTGTTAGTTTTTTTCATAATAACATCAAAATCAAAATCCACTCTACCACTCAAAGTTGGAAACACTATATATTCATACGTCTGTATGCGTTTAGAATCGTGTATTTCATGAGTTTGAGAAAGAGAAACAATCTCAAAACGCTCTGTTGACTTTGGCATAAACTCTATGACGTAAAGCTCCCCTCTATCTTGAAACTCACAAGTGTATTTTAAGTATACAGCTTCATTTATATAAGCACTTTTTTTATTTATAAAGGCACTCCACTTATACTCATTGTCTTGCGCATTAAGGATACTAAAAAAAGAAAACAGCATTAAAAATGGGATAAGAAACTTACCAAGGTTTTTTTTCATCTATCTGCCTTTTGTTTATGAGTTCATATTGTTTTGAGCTAAGCTTTGCCTTCCCTTTGCTCATATCTAGCCTTGATTCACTTTTTGTTTTTTTACCAGCATCTTGAGAACCAGAACTAGCTGCTGCACTCACCTTCATGTTTGAACCACCACCCTCTTTCTTTTTTGTAGTAGCGTCTTTTTTCTTTGCTATAGATGATCTATTTTTTGTTTTTTGTTGTCCTGTTTGCATCTCTTTGTTATCTGCTACATTTTTTATGTACTGCAAGTTTTCATCTGCTTCAGTTGAATACTTTAAGGTCAAAGACTTCAAATAAGAATCGCGTGCTTTTTTAAACTCTTTAAGTCTTACATATGTATTTGCCATATTATAATATACAATAGATTTAACCTCTTTTTTATCTGATTTTATAAGAGTATATCCTTCAAGTGCTTTTTCATATTGACCTTTTATATACAGGTCATTAGCTTCTTGCATTTGAGTATAATTAGAAGCATCTAAACTCACACCAAAAAGTAACAAAAACATCACTATATACTTTTTCAAGGTAGTAGTAGTCAATAAAAACATTACAATAGCTAGAAAAACTACATAATAAAATAATTCTATATTTTGAACAATAGTTGTTTCAGTTTTAAAGTTTTTTTGTGCTTGGGAGGAAAGCGCCGAGAAAATATCACTCAAATCGCTACTATATACTCCACCTGTTACGTTTGAAATCATGCGGATATTTTCATTGGCACGTGAGACCACTATGTCTCCTGTCTCATCTTCAAGTAGATCTCCGTTTGCTAGTCGTAATGTTGAGCCATTATTTGTCGCTAGCATCATAATATTTACAATCATATTATTCTCTTTAGCAAACTTCGCCTCATCTGTATAATTTACTTCATCTGCACCATCAGTGAGTAAAACTACGCTAAGTTTTTTACTTTTTGAGAGTTTTCTAGCCAAAATAAGTGCGGGCATCACACTGCTTCCTTTTGTGATGATAAGCTTTTCATCAAGCGAAGAAAAAAGATGCAAAAGTAGTTCACTATCTTGCGTGAGGGGGGACAGGATAATGGCATTTGTAGTAAAACCCAAGACTCCAAACCTTGTTTTTTTATCCTTTGTCACTAACTTTTTTAAGTCAGCTTTAGCTGCACCTAATCTTGTAGGCTTCAAGTCAGTTCCCTGCATAGAATAAGACAAATCAACAGCAATGACCACATCACTTAATACTTGCTTTGTTTTGATGGGTTCCTGTGGAAGCACAGGACGACAAAGTGCTATAATTATCAAGATGAAAGTAGCGATGTAACCAAAGGCCACTAAAGAGAGACCTCTAAAATCTTTTTTTATAAACATAGCCAATAAAAACGAAACAAGCCAAAAGTATTGGGGGTTCAAAAAACTCATCTTTTTATCTCCCTAAAAAGCAAAAACAACACTAAAGATGATGCTAAGAGTAAAAAAAGTTCATAAAAGTATTTTTTCTGTAAAAACTCTCGACTTTTTATCTTAGAACTTTCAAGTTTATCTATAGCATCATAGACTTCTTTAAGTTCCTTGGAGTTTTTGGCAAGAAAGAGATGCCCCCCTGTACTTAAAGCGATTTCCTTAAGTAACGCTGAGTCTGCCTCCCCCTCATTACCTATCCCTATAGTATAAATCTTAATTTTTTTTTCTTTGGCTAATTTTACTGCATCTTTTGGGCTTATACTTCCACTATTATGCTCCCCATCACTCAATAGGATGATGATTTTACTTTTAGCTTTTGAGTACTTAAATGCTCTTACACTCATCTCTATTGCTTCACCTATAGCTGTGTTTTGTCCAGCCATCCCTTGAGTAAGGTAAAAAAGCATCTCATTGACTATCTCTTTTTCATACGTTATTGGTGAAGCGATGAAAGCAAAATCTCCATACAAAACGACACCAAGGTTATCAGAGTATCGAGAAGTTATAAACTCTGAAGCTATAAGTTTAGTAATCTCAAAACGACTTAAGCTTTTATCGTCCTCCTTAGCATCATAATGGAAACCAGAAGAGTTCATGGAGCCACTTGCGTCTATTGCTAAGACTATATCTTTTCCATGCCGATTATGTGGACTTAACTTGTCTATGATAATGGGTGAAGTGAGAGCTATTACTAAAAAGATAAATATAAGTATCTTAATAATCCACTCTAGCTTTAAAAAGCTTTTCTTCGCACGCATAAACTGAAGATGCACAAAAAATTTTGGTTTCAAGTGTTCTTTACATTTATAAAGGCAGTAAATTATGGGTAGTAACAATAATACTAGATATGGGTACTCAAAACTATAATAATTCATTACTCTTATTCTATCTAAAAAGAAATAATAGAAGCAAAATAGGTAAAAAATAGCTTAAATGATACAAAATTATCTAAATTTTAAAATTTATCTCCAATTATATTGACATAAAAAAACATTTTGTCTATAATTTCGACCTCTTAACATTCAAGAGTAACAAGTCTTGTTAGCTCAGCTGGTAGAGCACGTCACTTTTAATGATGTGGCCGATGGTTCGAATCCATCACAGGACACCATTTTTTATTTGGCCCCGTCGTCTAGCGGTTAGGATCCATGGTTTTCATCCATGTTACAGGAGTTCAATTCTCCTCGGGGTCACCAAATATTTAAATAAACCTCCACATTAATATATCTTTTGCTAAAATTACAAAAATGAGATAAAAGATACCTATACCTATGATTGAAAAAATTATACAACTTATACAAGAAAATGAAAAGTTAATTGAGTTTAACTACAATGGCATTAAAGATTTAATAGTCATTCAGAATCTATTGTTTAGTAAAATAATCTCTATTACTACAGATAAAGAACTCATAAAAAAGTCTGTTCGCGTGGCATTAAAACTACACAATCAAGAATTAGTTATAGTCAAGAAAGAGCGTATCGTTATAAAGATAGTTATAAACATACATAGACGCGAGATAGATGAAACAAACCCAAGCATAGCAAACAGATGTAATGGTTACTCTGTCGATGAGATAGAAGATCTCTATAATGATTACTTTGACACTGATAGCCTAGAAGAGTTTATTGCTGATGTTTCATATGATGTGTTTAAATATCTGTTTGTCAGAAAACGTGTAAGTAATGACTATTATGAAAAAAATGTTTACCCTATCATCCAAAAACTCATCGTTGATAAACTTGATGACTTTGATGTAGATATAAACTTAAAAAAAGGGTTTGCTGGGTATATATTGCGAGTAAATTTCTTAGATGTTTTTGAATATCTTGCAGAAGACATTCTTGAGTCTATTGCATATCGTAATGAGTATCTTATGAATTGGATTAAATACTACCATGGCAAGGTCGTTGTAGATGGTAACCAACGCTATGAAGCGCCTTATTTGAAAAATACAGAGGGACAAATATATAACCCTTCGGCTATCTTTGCAACCGTAGCAATGTGGCATAAAACAAATGAAAAAGTTTTAACACTCACAAAAAGACTTCAAGACACAAAAGACAAGATATTTGTATTAAAAATAGACAACTTATCTCCAAGAGAATACAAAAAAGAACTTGTTCTCGAACGTCAAGAATTTGAAAAAAATATTGCAGTGATAAATGAAAAAATAGAAGAGTTAATGGATGAAAGAATCTTTGTAAAAGATAATGACATAAAATTTGATATTAATGAAGAGATACAAGAACTACGACAGGCCCTAAGAGAAGACAAGGCAGAGCTCAATGAGATAAATACAGAAGTCACAAGCATAGACACAGATACCTCACGTAGTCTAGAGGAAAATATACTCCGAATAGAAAAAAATCTTAAACATGAAAAATCTATCATCAAACAAACGACAAAACTCTACACATCTATAAAATCTGCACTCATAAAAGCACTAACCTCTAAACGTAAACCTATAGATAAATAATCCCTTCAGATACTCTATGCTAAAATGTTATAATATTTTATAAAGGCAAGTAAGTCATGATAAATCGAAGAGATTTTTTACTAAAATCAGCACTATTATCTGTAGCATCTACAACTACATTAGTTGCAGATGCTGTAGATAATCTTTCTATCATCACTGAGAAATCCTCTGACATCTATCTGACTCACGAAGACTTTATAACACTTGGCATACTAAGAGAGCGATTTAAAAGGCTTAAACGTTTTGTTGGTTATGCAAACTTTAACATCATCTCTTACAACTCTTCTATCTTTTATGCACGGAACTACTCTAGTATCGGTAAGTTTTCAAAAGAGGAAATTTATCTTATGGAAAGATTTTTCTATGAAGACCCTTCTCGTTATGGATTTTATGGTGAGCGTACTGTTGAAAACATTTCAGACTACATTAAGAAAAAAGACTTACAAAAGATTAGCAGAAGTGGGCATTTTATCTTTAAAGGCACTTCTCTTGAAAGTTATAACAGACTGCAACACGATGTTGACACTCACAACATTATCTTAACCTCTGGGGTACGAAGTGTTATCAAGCAGATGAGACTTTTTGTAGATAAACTTTACCGAAACAAAGGGAACCTTACGAGAACAACAAATGCTATAGCTCCTCCAGCATACAGTTACCATTCAACTGGAGACTATGACTTAGGGAAAAAAGGTTTTGGTTTTGCTAACTTCACACCTCGTTTTGCTCTTACAAAAGAATACCGTGAACTTAAGAAGATTCCTTATATTGAGATGAGATACACACTACTCAACAAAGATGGTGTTAGATATGAACCTTGGCATATCAAGGCTAAGGTTTAAGAAATACAAAGTAAATAAAGTGTATAATTTCGTAACACTTTTCTTACTGAGGATTCTTTTTGAGTGATATTACGCTTATTTTACTTGCCGCTGGTAGTTCTAGCAGATTTGAGCTTGATGTAAAAAAGCAATGGCTACGCATAGACCATCAGCCTTTGTGGCAATTCGTAACAAAAACCCTAGAGAACCAAGTAAATTTCAAGCAAATCATTATCACTGCCTCACCTGATGATATAGAGTTTATGAAGAGCTATGCTGAGTATACTTTCGTAGAGGGTTCAACGACTCGTCAATTCTCTCTCAAAAATGCTCTCGAGCATGTAACAAGTGAATATGTACTTGTTAGTGATATTGCAAGAGCCTGTATCTCTCAAAAATTTTTAGATAGAATCATCTCTCAAGTAGGTTCATCTGACTGTATAGTTCCTTATCTCAAAGTTACAGACACTATAGTTTATAATGACAATACGATAGATAGAGATAAAGTAAAACGTATACAGACTCCTCAACTCTCATGTACACAAGTCTTAAAAGATGCTCTTGATACAAAAGAAGAGTTCACAGATGAAAGCTCTGCAATAGTAGCAAACGGTGGATCACGAAAGTTTATCCTAGGAGATAAGGACGCACTCAAGATTACACATCTGAGTGACTTAAAAAATATACCCTGTCTTCACCAAGCATCTTCAGACACACTCTGCGGAACAGGTTTTGATGTTCATGCTTTTGAGCAAAATAAAGAGATGAAACTAGCAGGGGTTAGCATAGAATCTGATTTTGGATTTAAAGCGCATAGTGATGGTGATGTAGCGATTCATGCACTCATTGATGCTATTTTAGGTGCTTCAGGCATGGGTGATATTGGTATGTTATTTCCCGATAATGATGATAAATTCAAAGGTATTGACTCTAAAGAACTACTTAGCATCGTAGTTAAAAAGATTTATAACTTTGGATTTGTTATCATAAATGTAGATATAACAATAATGGCAGAAGTTCCTCGCATAGGAAAATATAAACAAGCTATGAGAAAAGTTCTAAGTGAGATATTAAGCATAGATATGTCACGTGTCAACGTAAAAGCAACTACAACTGAAAAACTAGGGTTTGTTGGTCGTAGCGAGGGTGTTAGCGTCTTAGCTAATGCAAATTTAAAATATTATAACTGGAAAGAAGAATAAAATTGAAGATATTAATTATAGAAAACGAAGTATATTTAGCACAAAGCATAGCAACAAAACTTGGTGAATTAGGTCATGTCTGCGAGATGTGTACATCAACAAGAGATGCTATCAAAAGTAACAACTATGATGTTGTACTTCTTTCAACAAACATAAATGGACAGGACTTTAACCCAGTAATAGAGACTTTTAAGTCTTCTATAATCATCTTAATGGTTTCATATATATCAAACGACACAGTTTCAAAACCACTCTCAGCAGGTGCAAAAGATTATATTCTTAAACCTTTCATGATTGAAGAACTCATCCGAAAAATTCATCATTATCAAGATTATGAAAAAGTAAAAAAACGTAATGAAGCCTATGAAAAGTATCTCACACATACATTTTCTAGTATATCAAATGATTATAATCATAACGATATAGAACTCCCGCTCTTTATATCTTCTAGTTTTGCCAAAAATGCTGATGCTTTTGCATTTGAACATGCACGTGTTCAAAACAAAGCACTCAACTTTATAAGTCTAAGTGACCCAAAAGCACTAAGTGAGATAAATACCTTAGGTCAAAATGCCATTATATATATTATCGATTATCAAGTTCTTAAAAAGTCAGAACGCAAAGCTTTTTTAGATGCTGTGGCTGATAAACAAGCTATCATAGCAAGTACAGATAAGGTAGAAGATGCCCCATTTAAAGTTTTAGAGATAAAAAGCAATACAAATGTCTTTGACCAAGGGGAGATACTTCCTATTGAGGACTATGTGAAATTTATCGTATTAAACTACCAAAGCAAGTTTCCAGATACAGAGCTTTCTAAAAAACTAGGAATTAGTAGAAAAAGTTTATGGGAGAAACGTAAAAAATATGACATCGTCAAGAAAAAATAAAACTATTCTCATAGATTCTGAAGCAATCTCTGCTTTAGAACTTCTCAAAAATGGCTTATTGGCACCAGCAACAAAACTAATGAACTCAAAAGAGGCACAAGAAGTTGTACAAAGTGGACTTATAAATGGGCAAACCTTTCCTTTCCCTTTTATCCTTGCACCATCTGGTAAAATGAATGCGGAAGTTTTAGCTAGTGTTAATCCGGGGGAAGAGCTTAACATCCTTGATGATAACGAAAACATATATGCAGTACTTATCGTCGAAGAAGTCTTTGCTATTGACCCAATCGAAAGAATAAACCAAATTTATGGAACATCTGATTTAGGTCACCCTGGAGTCAAAGCTACCCTTAGCAGACTTGGCAAGCTAGCTATATCGGGAGAGTTTGAGATCTTGGACCAAAAAAGTTGCTTCTGTAAAGAGCAAATTGATAAAGCAAAAGCGATGGTAAGTGCGAAACATACATCCGCCTTGATGATGGCTGCAAATCCTCTTCACCGTGCACATGAAAGGCTCATACGTCAAACACTTGACAATACTGACTTGCTAGTCATATTTTTACTCAAACCCTATACAGAATCAAATCTCGCCTATGAGATTCGTAAAGAAACTTTAGAATTTTTCATCAACAACTTTCTCACTAAAAATAAAGTGACGATAGTCCCTCTTGAAAATAGCTACATTTTTGCAGGATATAATGAAATTATTTTAGATGCTATAGTGGCAAAAAACTATGGGATAGATAGACTAACTATTGGTAGAAACCACGCCGGTCTTGGAATGTTTTATGATTCAAACTCAAATAAGTCCATTATAGATAAAATGGTAGATACAGATATAGAGATAACGGTAGCAAGTGAATTTGTTTACTGTGATAAATGTACTACACTTGTCAGTAAAAGCACCTGTCCACATGGTCAACATCATCAGATATCCTATCATGCTGATTCGATTTTAGAATTGCTTGAACTAGGAATATTACCTCCGACTATGCTCATACGAAAAGAGATAAGTGCCTTTATCTTAGCACAACTTTTTCCAGATAGATTCAAAAACCTAGAGAAACTTTACTATGATTTACTTCCAGTATCTGGGCTCTTAGAAGAACACACTCAAAAAGATTTTTACATCAAACTCATGAAGTTATATCAAACAACTTCACTTACATAAACAGAGGAAACACTCAATTATGAACTACTTTTTTATTACACTTTTTTACAGTGGCTTATCCCCCAAAGCCCCTGGAACTGTTGGGACATTAGTATCTTTACCACTTGGATTATTAGTACTGATTTACTTTGATGCACAGACTCTTTTTCTTGCAACTATTCTTATATCTATCGTAGCTATCAAAGAGATTAACAAGTATGAAAAACGTACAGGAATACATGATGATAAGAGAATCGTTATTGATGAGTTAGCAGGAATGTGGTTTGCCCTCAGTATAGCTCCAGCAATGGGTGTAAGCATGGGTGAAATAACCACATATGAAAATGGTTTTTTAATTCAGTCCTTACTCTCATTTATCCTATTTCGTTACTTTGACATAGCAAAGCCTTCTATCATAGGTCGTCTTGATCGTGAAGCTCCTGGTGGAGTTGGTGTTATGGGTGATGATATAGTTGCAGGCGCAGCAGCAGGAATCTCAAGTGCTGCTATTTGGCAAGGAATTATTTACTTTATTTAGAGATGTGCCCTTTAGACAAATAAAGGGTCATCAGTAGGCTCTATTTCCTCATAATCGTTAATAATTTGTTCGAACATCTTCATATTTTTTTCTGCTTTTGCAACATGTGAATCAAAAATTGGCTTTGAAGCTGGAAAGGCATCCCCTAGCTCTCTATATATCAAGATACGTCCATTAATATGTTTGTTTACTTCTGAAAATGCACCTTCAAGATACTCCCGCTTTGTAGTATGACGAAACAAAGCCTTCACCATTTTAGTACGTTCTTTAATCGGGATAGATTCATCTATAGCTTCTGCCACTCTTTTTATGTCAAGACGGGATAGGTAAACACCACTCACGGCTGGTGCTAAAAGCTTAGAAGTAAGTGCGTCGACAAACTGTGGCACTGGTTCTTCGTCTTCTTTATCTCCAGCATCTGGATCTTGGCTCATATTTATATCTTGTCCATCTTCTAATGAACATTTATCTTTTACAAACTTATCAAACTCTGCTCTTAAATCATCTATATTATGTTCCATCTTCTCTAATTCCTTATTTTATTAAATTATATGCCCTCAAGCATAGTTTATCTATGATATCATCGTAGCTTGTATAGTCTGCACCAAGTTGTGTTGCTCGAGCTTTTAAGGCTGATGTCTGCTTCGTATTCTTCATATCAAAATTAAATGATGCTAAAGAAGTTACCATACTAAGATTATCCATATCGGAAAAATCTAGAACTGCATCATAAGTAGAAAAATCTACTTCCATTGCGTTTGCTATACGGTTGATATCAGCATCTTCTAACTCAACTTCTGTCGTAAAACGCATCAACTCTTCTAAGTTTTCATTATAATAACTTACTTTAAATCCACAAGATAAAAAGCTAAATGCTTTTGCATAGTGGTTTATACCTACAACAGCTATCTTGCTCGCCATTATATCTTTTAAATGTTCTATTAGAACTCTAATACTAAAAATATCTCCACGAAGAGTTTCTCCTTCACGAAAGACTATATCACACATGCCACTTCTAGTAACCATACTTGATGGTCTGTCCAAAGTATCTAATATCTTGTCTACATACTCACTAGAGATGATTGCACCATTTACTTGTGATTTTTTCATATTAGTCACTGTAAAGTATAGGTCATCTTCACGAATATTCATAGGAATCATCATAGCATCTACTGCTTCTTTTTTAAATATCTTATTTGTCACAGCACTAAATCTACTCACACCAGCAAATTCGCCAATATAACCAAATAGTTTTGTTACTTTTGATATTTGATTTGCATCATTCATCATCTTTGCTATCTACCTTTAATATTTTTCTATTATTCCATGAAGCTCTCGTGCTTCATCATCTTCAGCCTGACATCTGTAACACAGTACAGAAGTTGCATCATTAGTAGAGTAAATAACATTACACTCATTACAGCGTTTTACTTCAAACTCTATAAGGTTAAGCACACTTGGTTCAAAAAACTCTTTGAGATTATATGAAGGACTCACAATTAAAGCGTCACTCTCACATACATCGTGACAAGAGTGACACTTAATACAGATAAAAGGATCAAAATCTATCTTAGAATTTTTCACATCACTCGTAAGGGCACCTGTGGGACAAATTCTATAACACATTTGACAGGCTGTACATAAATCTTCATCTAAAAGCTTTGAGGAAGTAAAACTTACTTCGCTCGCATCTACTACATGGTAGGTTGATGGTTTCTCAACTCTTTTAATGGCTGTATAAAACAACTTTCTTTTCTCTGGTATAGTCTTACGTCTTAAAAGTGCTATATCTGTTTTTTCTAAGGTATGCTCTATCAGTTCATCTGTAGCACTTTGAATCTCTTTTTCAAAAGTATGCTTCGCTTTAGCTACACTATTCACATCAAGTGAAGATAAAAAATCCCTTCTAGAAGTTTGCTTAGAATCATCTTTTATCTCTGCTTCATAGCCTACATTTTTTAAAGTTATACTCGCACTGTTTTGCATCGCCTCTAAAAGATAACTGGCCTCTTCATAAATACTCTCTATCTGAGGTCTACACTTATACGCAAGCACGCAAATATCACAATGCCCCATGTCAAAAACTATCTCTTTTTTCAAAACAGCCATAGATATGAGATGTTCAACATTCAATGCGGCTATACAAGGGACATTTTTCTTACATGAGATTAGGTTTTCTTTATCTTCTAAAAAATCAAAGAAAAACTCACTCGGTTTAAACTCATCAAGAGACAAGGCCTCACTAGGGCATACTGCATCACATGCTCCACACGATACACACAAAGCATGGTTAATAGCTGGGAGTGGATTTTGTTCTACTACAATCGCTTGTGTTGGACAAATAGTTTCACAATTGTTACAACTACTCTCAACCGTAAGTGAGCGTACACATGCCCCTGCATTTAGTATTAACATAATTTACTTTTTTAAAGTCTCTACGAGGTACTCATTGTCACTCAAGATAAACTCTAGCGCCATATCAGCAGCATCATAATAAAGGGGTGTTCTTGCCTCGTATTTCATGTTAATAAGATACATGGGAGCCCAGTTAATGAGATGTTTGTTTAAAAACTCATGTTGCCCTTCACGTAGTTGTGCTACTGCATCGTGATCATTTTCTTGCAAGGCTTTTTGTTCTGCTACACAGAGATGATGCATAAACTCTAACTCTATACCTATATGGTCAGAAGAAACAGTTCGTGCAACCTCATAGTCAACCATAAAGTCATATGCTGAATAGATATCAGTTACAGGGTTTGCTCCACCTGTTTCTACTTGTTGATCCTCTCTAGTATAAAAGGTCTCATAAGGGATAAGGTGAAGGACACCAAGATTTACAAAGTCAGGGTTAATAACTTCTTCTAAAAGCTTCTTATCCTCAACTTTTAGAAGTGCATCCCAATCTTTAAAAGTAGGCAGAAACTCTAAAATATTTTCATCATTTTTAATAGTTTTGAATAGCTCTAAATCAAGTTCTTGAAGTAAAATTCTAGAGATAAGTCCGTATATATTTACACGTGATTGTATTTGTTGCATAAAAAAATCTTTATAGTAAATTTTAAGTAAGTGAGAATTTTATCAAAATAGACTGAAAGTAGCGTTAGGCACTAAGCCTAACTCATAAATTAAAAATATTGTGCCATTGATGTACGTCCAAATTTTTGCACTAGCATTCCTGCTGTTGCACCTCTTTGATTTGCGATACTTACATCCGCACCCTGTTCTATAAGATATGCAACTAATTCTGGCATATCATCCATCACAGCTTCCATAAGTGGTGTCCAACCTACTCCATCTACTTTATTGATATCTGCACCTTTTTCCACCAAGTACTCTACCATATCACGTCTATCTCTGCGTATAGCTACGTGAAGTGGTGTCCAACCATATTTATTTTGCATATTTACATCTGCACCATTCTCAAATGCAGATTTAAAGCCCTCAAGATCATTATCGTACACTATTTTTTCTATTTGTTCTAAATTCATTTTTTCTCCTTATTATGCTAAAAATCATTTTAGCTTTCATTATAAATTGACAAAGATGGAAAGGCGAATTCTAAATTATTTTTTTCAAATATTTCCATCATTTTATGCATTACATCTTCTTTAACCTCTAACCATTTAGCCCAGTCAACTGTTTTAGTAAAACAATAGACTAAGATATTGATGCTAGAATCATTAAAGGAATCTAAGTATACTAAAAGTGTCTTTTTAATTCCATTAGAGTCTTCATGTGAAATTATTTTTGCTTCATGATGTTTATCTAAATCAACCTGAGTATTACTCGTTGCAATCTCAGGATGCTGCAATAACATCTCACGAATCTCAACTACTGCATTTCTTATATCACTTGACTTAGAGTCATACTTTACTCCAAGACTCATCTTAATGCGACGTCCAAGACGACGTTTGTTCCAGTTTTTGATATCTGTATTTGCTAAGTTTGCATTTGGCACAGAGATAAGAGCATTATCAAAAGTTCTAATCGTTGTAACCCGTAGTCCTATCTCTACTACTGTCCCCTCTACACCATCTGCAACTATCCAATCGCCTTGAGAGAAAGTATCACTCAGCAAGATAGAAAGGGTTCCAAAAAAGTTAGCAAGAGAATCTTTAGCAGCAAGAGCAACTGCAAAACCACCAATTCCAAGACCAGAAAGCACAGCTGTTAGATTTACCCCAGCAGAATGAAGGACAAGTAAAAGACCAAGTATAAAAATGATGAAATTTACTATTTTTATACCTACATTTATTATCTCATTTTTAACACTCGATGATTTGTGGTCTATATGACTTATCTTAATCGAAGCTACAGTATTTATCACCTTGTAAATCATTAAAGCAAATAAAATACTGTAAGTGATGGCAAATATCATACTTAACGTTTGCGTCGAGGTAAAGTCATTGTAGATATATAAAACAAGCTGTGCATTGAGTACATTGAGTGTGAACTCCGCTATTCTTTTTATGCTTTTGAGTATCTCTCTAGAGTAGTGCTGAATAAAATTTATCTTTATAATCAAGCTTTCGATAATTTTATAAAGATATTTACTTAAAATATATATGAATCCAGTGATAAGTAACATAAACAATATTTTTACTATATTTAAACCAAAAAATTCTAGTTTTTGATTGATTTTTTTTGTTAAAGCAGCATTGTTTATTTGCATAACAGGACCGAGAAGCCCATACTTTGCATACTCATTTAAAGAATACATTCTTTTATCGTAAAAGGAAAGATACTTTATGAAATCATGATTTAACTCGATAACTGTATAATACTCTTTGATATATTGTTTCGCTTTTTCTAAAGGCGCTGAAGCAGTAGTATCTTTAAGATACTGTGTATACTCTTTTTCTGTGATGCTAGCGACCTCTATTTGGTTTTGAGCGAAAATATTTGATGCGTATTCTTGGTACTCATCAAAGGTTTTATCATTAAGAGCTTTTAAAAGTTGCTTTATCATTTTAGTTTGCGCACCTAAAATTAAATATGTTTTTATTCTCACCTCATCACGAAGCACTGCGTACTTATTTCCAAGTCTTTTATTAAGATTTTTTACTTTTCTAAGTGAAAATATCTCTGATTTATACTCTTTTGCATTCTCAATATAATCACTTTTGCTACTTAAAAGCTCATCTATCCCTTTAGAATACATCTCCTCTTGTTCTTTAATTAAAAGAAGCATCTCTTTTTGGTCAATATCATTTCGTTGCATCTTTTCAATAATATCTAATTGTGCCTGCACAAATGGAGTAAAATCACTCTTTGCATAAAGCGATAAAGATACAATAAATAATAAAAATATAAATATTTTTTTCATCACTAGATGCCTTCAGCTATCATCGCATCTGCTACTTTTTTAAACCCTGCAATGTTTGCACCATCTACATAGTTCCCCTCTACCCCATAGTCTTTTGCAGTTAAAGAAACTCTTCTTGCAATCTGTTGCATAGTTATTTTCAGTCTTTCATCTACCTCTTCAAAGCTCCACCTACTCATAGAAGCATTTTGAGACATTTCAAATTCACTAACAGCTACCCCACCAGCATTTGCAGCCTTTGCAGGTGCAAAACAAACTTTATGAGACAAGAAGTCATTAATTGCCTTTGGTGTACATGGCATATTTGCACCCTCACTCACACTTATACATCCATTGACTATAAGATTTTGAGCATCAAAACCTGTAAGTTCATTTTGCGTTGCACAAGGAAAAGCAGCATAACAAGGGATATCCCACACAGCATGACCATCTTCATGATACTCCGAAACTGGTATATATCTAGCTTCTGGATGTGTCTCTATATACTCTTCTAAAGATTTACGTTTGACTAATTTAAGCTCTTTTAATAAGTCCAAATCTACCCCCCTAGAATCGTGTATAGTCCCACCTGAGTCTGAACAAGAAACAGGAATAGCACCAAGTTGATAAAGCTTTTCTATGGCATGAAGGGCTACATTTCCAGCACCACTTACTGTACAAATTTTACCCTCTAAGGATTCTTTTCCTTCAAGTTCAAGCATTGTTTGTGTAAAATATACGACACCATAACCA
>Ga0256840_1001765_pt1 | contig 19828 bp, 17 predicted proteins | sample 355202metaG_FD_185969 | JGI IMG/M metagenome (GOLD analysis project Ga0256840, IMG submission 185969) | Hydrothermal vent microbial communities from Mid Atlantic Ridge, Atlantic Ocean - 355-202 | ecosystem: Environmental > Aquatic > Marine > Hydrothermal vents | place: Atlantic Ocean: Mid...
ATGGCTTCAATGGCAGTTTCAACCGTGGCATAACCGGTTATCACAATAACAATTATACCTCGTTTCATGTCCATAATTTTTTTAAGAACTTCCATGCCGGGCATTCCGGGCATTTTCATATCGAGAAGAACAATCCCAATGGGTTCCTTGTCTATGAGTTCAAGCCCTTCGTCACCCGTTGGGGATAGAAAAACAGTGAAATCCATCCTGGAAAGTATTCGCTCCGCACCCTCTCGTAAATTTTGTTCATCATCAATGACAATAATTTTCCCCGGATCAAGAATATCCATTGTTTTTCTCTCCTAAGTATAAAAAAACGGCACTAAATATTTTGTTTTATGGCGGTAATAAATTCTTCGGGGCCAACATCTATTTTTGTCCATAGCAAAAGAATCTGTCTTGCCGAGTGGGCAAGGGGAGTAAAACCGTTTATAAATTTGATTCCTTTTTTTTCGGCCATATCCCGCCAAAAATTATTTTTCCGGCCATAGTTAAAATCCACGACAAGCTCACAATCATTTAAATTAAGCCTGCTGACAATTTGTGCTAATTCCGGCGATTCCTCTTCACTTGAAACAGATGTGGTATTAACCACAATATTTGCAGAAAATGGCCGATCATCAAAGGTTTTAACATTCTTTGCCTGGCAACGGCTTTTCTTTGTAATTTTGTCAAGATGTTCTTTTGTGCGACCTGCAATAATAACCGAATCTGCACTCAACCAGTTCAAAATAAAAACAACAGCCCTTGCAAGGCCTCCTGTACCAAAGACAAGGGCAGCTCTATCGGTAGCATTGAATCCGGCTTCATCAAGAGTATGCATAAAACCTATGGCGTTTGTGTTGTAGCCTTTTAATTCATCTCCATTACGGATGATTGTGTTGACAGCCCCGACTATTTTTGCGCCTTCAGAAAGGACATTCATATAGGGCAGAACAGATTCCTTGTATGGAACTGTGATATTTGCTCCCTCAATATTAAACGTTTTTAAAGATTGCATGGCAGAACCTATGTCTCCGGGCATAACTTTAAAGGGAACATAGATGCTGTTGATTCCGATGCGCTTAAAAACATGGGAAAAAATGGCGGGTGATTTTGATCTGAATACCCTTTCATCACTTAGTATACAAAATACTTTCATGTTTCATTCTTTCAGATAAAATTATAGGCATTACTGAACAGACCTTATTAGACAAGAGCACAAACAGTGCCTGCTATTATATATCAGGGTTGATCCAGGCAACAACCATAACTTACGATTATGGGGTAGCAACGATGTAAAAACATTTTAAAATTGAAATCAAGAATAAGAATTTTCAGATTAAGAAAACAATAATGACCCGAAACCTTATTCCGCCAGTTTCGGGTGTTATAAGAAACTTTCAATAAGTATTTGCATTTATATTAGTCGACTTTGCATCTTAGACTCTATATTTGTCAAAATATTTAACTTTTCGGCCGGAAACTAGTCTCCATGCTCCGGCCATACCGGTTATTGAAAAGTTCTTATGAAACAAGATTTTTTACACTTTGTGTAATTTCATCAGCTGAAGCAGGTTTCGGAAGATAATCATCAGCCTCCATACTCATACCATCGGCATGTGAATAACGAGTTGAACCAACATGATCCGCCACAGCAGTGAGCATGACAATGGGAATATCAGTGTACTTTTCATCATGTTTTAATTCAGCACACACCTCATACCCGTCCTTCTCCGGCATCATAACATCCAAAACAATTGCGTCAGGAGGATTGGCTTTAACCTTTGCAATGGCTTCCACCCCATCGTATGCCACCTCCACATCAAAACCTTCTTTTCTTAGATTTGTCTGTACGATTGAAGCAAAATCAGGTTCATCGTCAACAACAAGTATTCTTTTTTTATCACTCATACTTTTCCTCCCTTTTAAAAAAAACATTAAATATCAGGTTTTCAATTTTTTTACTATCCAATTTAATCTACTCTTGTTCCAAAGGCAGTTCAATGGAAAAAACAGCACCTCCGCTATTTTTATTTTTTGCCGTTATTTTTCCACCATGATCTTCAATAATTCCATAGGCCATGCTGAGTCCAAGTCCGGTTCCCTTTCCCTGTTCCTTTGTTGTAAAAAAAGGCTCAAAAATATTCGGCAGAACTTTCTCGGGAATTCCCTGCCCTGTGTCAGATATTTCAATTAAAACCTTTCCCTGTTCCTTGTTAAGCATGGAAATAATTTTAAGCTTTCCCGTTCCTTCCATGGCATCTGCCGCATTAAGGATGATATTCATAAAGACATGGTTTAACCGCTGAACATCGGCCGGTATGTCAGGGATATTATCATCATAATTTTCAATGATATCAATATTTTGAAAAAGTGCTTGGTTGCGGAGTAAAAACAGAGTTCTGGCAATAATTTTATTGATATTATAGAGTTTTACCGCTCTGCTTGTCTGACGGGCAAATTCAAGAAGTTCCTTAACAATGGAACTGCATCTTTCAGCGTCACTTTTTATTCTTAAAAGATCTTTTTTTGCGTCTTCAGTAAGTTCATATTCTTCAAGCATGAGTTGCGAAAATAAAGTTATACTTCCAAGAGGATTATTGAGCTGATGTGCAACGCCCGCTGCAAGTTTTCCAAGAGAAGACATCTTTTCTGCCTGGAGAAGCTGAGTCTGAACTTTTTCAAGCTCAGCTTCCATTCGTATTGTTTCCGTAAGATCATGGAAACCGCCAATGGTTGCAATCTCACTATTATTTTCATAAACGATGGAAGCATTGAGCAATATGGGGGTTGTTGTCCCGTCCTTTCGTATGACAATCTGCTTGTATGATTTTATTATGCCCTTTTTCCCGTACTCATTTGATCTCATTTTTCCCATTATTATATGGGCATCCTTATCAGGGTAAAGATCTCTGATGTTAAGATCTTCCAAGGCTTCTTTTCTGGTATAGCCGGATATTTCAGTAGCGGTCTGGTTAAATATGATAATTTTACCGGTCATGTCTGCCGCAATAATTCCATCAACAGCACTATTAAGCAAATTTTTTAAAAAAGCATTGGATACAAAATTATTTTCATCAAAATTGTCGAGAGACGGCAGGAAAAAGTCAAGAACAACAATGGCATTTTTATCTCCGTTTGATCCTTCCATGGGATAGGCGTAGAGACAGGAAGAGTCACCTGATTTTTTATTAAGATTGATCAGATTCATAAACGGTTTATTCGTGCGTTGAACTCTGGCCACAGGACAGTCGGAACAGGGGAATCTGCGATTAAACAATGCAATATGACAGATTTTCCCTTCGAGCTCACAGTCTTCTATAAATGCATGGTCACATTTGATTCTCGAGGCAAGAATTGTATAATCATCCGAGATAACAATTATCTGCCGTTTAAATGTTTCAATGGCTTTAATAAGATAACGATCGCTTCCACCATTTACATAACTCATATGTTTATCCTTTTAGAACAACTACTTATACTCAATCAAGGACTTACAATTTAACTAATTACCATATTGATAATCCATAATAGAATAAGCAGTATGTGTCAAGGTAAATTCAAAATTTACCTATAATGCCATTAAATTTTAAATATTCCACATTATACTTAAAATATTATGAGAAAAAAAAATATCAGATAACTCCCCGCACAGTCACCTTAGCCAAGCCATTTATCAATTGTTTTGATAGTTTTTCTTGTATACAATGTTTAAAAATAATACCATCAGGAGTTATACCCCTTATAATACCGTCATAAAGAAACCACGATAAAAGCTTTTTACCTGCGGCTGTTCTGTCTTTTACATCAATAATATCAGCCTTTCCAAAGGGTATGGGGGCTGGAGAATGTTCGTTTTTATCTATTATTGATTTCATGAAATTGATTATTCTGGCAAGTCTTAACAGGGTCGAAGATTCAAGCCTGCTTGTTGTATCTGAAATGGGAAAAGCTGTTGAACGCATCATGGAATAATATTTTGGAAGAAGCCCCCTGTCTTGACACACATTGTAATCAAGGCTTCCAGGAGCAGGATAAAAAATCGAAAGCCCTGTAAGAGTTTTTCTTTCTGCAAGATAGAGAAGGTCCTTCACAGACTGACAGGCCTGCTGGCCCGGAGCCCCTGCAATAATATAGGAAACGGTTTCCATGGAGTATTTTTCAGCAAGGGCCAGGACATTTTCAAATGATTTTCTTATATCAGGTCTATTAAATGCATCAAGCTGAACCCTTGATGTTGATCCAAGGGAAAGGTTAAGGGTTTTAAATCCCACTTTTTTCATTGCTGCGACAATTTCGTCATCAAGGGATGGCGGGAAAAGTCCATTCATGGCTCTTAGTTCAATTTTACGATTTTTAAACAATTTCTCCATTTCTTTCACAAGGGATAAAAACCAATGTCTGTTCAGGGTTAAATTTTCATCTTCAAAGTCAATAAAGCCGATATCATATCTGGCAACCTGGTTTCTAAGTTCATTAATTATAGAATCGACACTTCTTACACGAAATTTTGCGTATGATGATGAAGCTCCAACAGAGCAATATGTACATTTCATGGGACATCCCCTTGCTGCCACCACAATTGTACAGCCTTTATCCTTTCTTTTGTAAAATTTGCGGTTGATACTGTCCATGTTCGGCAGGGAATAATCGTTGAGATTTTCAATCCAGGCAGGTTCATCAATATATAAAGAGCCATCTTCTTTCCTGAAGACAATGCCCGGAACATTTTCAAGCTTTGCTTTATTCTTAATGGCCTGTGCAAGAACAGGCATAGAGATTTCTCCTTCGCCCCGCAGCAGATAATCAATGTATCTCGATTCCATGACCTTTTCAGGCAGAACAGTTGGGTGATGTCCTCCCATAACTATTCTGCACTTAGGAAAAAAGTTTTTCACAGCCTTTGCAGTACGTAAAGCTTCATTGCAATACGGTGTGAAAAGTGACGCAATGCCTATCAGAAAAGGTTTTTTATCCCTGATAAGTTTTCCGATATACTCAAAGCTGTACCCATAATGGCGAAAATGATGGAAAAGGGAAAATGGAGAAATATCCTTAATTCCATAATATTTTTCAAGATATAAAAATTCTTTAGGCCGGTCAATTATTTTTGATTTATTCACGGCAAGGCTATCAATGATTTCCACTGAAAATCCGTGTTTTTCAAGGGATGATGCTATACAGGCAAGACCGTAGGGAATACTTCTCTTAAAGGTGAAATAATAATCTTCAACAGGAGGCTGGATAAGAATAATTTCAGGCATTCTTTTTACTTAATTTTTCAATATAACGGCCATGAGACCGATTTGTTTTTGCCAAAATTTGCTTCAAAGAATCAAAAATCTGACAAAAAATGAAATAAACGTAATGATTTACATTCTATTTATTATAAAATCAAGAATACTCCTATACACCAATTCGTATTTAGATAGCCCATAATCTTTTTATGTATTATTCACATTGTGCTCTGACTTCGAACCAAATCTGAATCTAACCATTCCGTGTATATGTATTTTACATATATAAAATAATTACAGGTAGATGTCAAATTATCTTTATTAAAGGCTCACTCAAAATTGAAATTGCTAATCATAAAAGAGCCACCGTATAATGCCCGTTATAGATATGGAATACGGTGAAAGTACCAGGTAAATGTTCTACAAAACTTGAGACAATACAATCAAGAAAAAGGAATTTTTGAATTAATTTTTTTATTAAATAGGTTGACATGCCGTGAATAATAAGAGAAAAAAGCAAAGATAATAATGTTATTTATGTAATATTTATATAGACGGCTATGAGGTCGATCTGGTCTTGTTCAGATTTGCCTACAGCATAAAGATGAAACATATACCTTGTTTTGCAAGGAGTTTCATATAAAATTCAGTTAATGCACTTAAGTTTCAATACAAGATGGAGGATAGTACACCATGGGTGAAGCAGCTATTAAAATTGGCGGCGAAAGAAAAAGTATTTTTAAAGACAAGGTCATGGAACTTCTGCCAAACGGCGGGAACCTCAACGCCTGTCTTACATGCGGGGCATGTGCATCGGGTTGTCCTGCCACAGGACTTGAGGGAATGGACCCGAGAAAATTTTTAAGAATGGCGGCCCTTGGAATGGACGAAGAACTTTTAAGTTCAAACTGGGCATGGATGTGTACAATGTGCCAAAGATGTGTACATGTCTGTCCCATGGAGATAAATATACCGGCACTGGTGTATAATGTCAGAGCATCCTGGCCAAGGGAAACAAGGCCAAAAGGTATTCTCGGGTCATGTGATGCTGCATTGAAAAATGAATCGGGCAGTGCCATGGCTACCCCTGTGGATGATTTTATTTTTGTTGTTGGTGATGTGCTTGAGGAGTATCAGGAGAGTCAGCCTGAATTTGCAGATATGCAGGCACCAATAGATAAAAAAGGTGCTGAATTTGTTTTAAACCAGAATTCAAGAGAGCCTGTGACTGAGCCCGATGAACTTGTTCCTCTGTGGAAAATACTACATACTGTTGGTGTTGACTGGACATATACAAGTAAAGGATGGGCAGGAGAAAATTACTGCCTGTTTCTTTCCGATGACGAATCATGGAAACATCTTACAAAGCAAACCGTTGATGCTGCCAATAAAGTGGGGTGTAAAACATTTCTAAACACCGAGTGAGGGCACGTTACATTTTCAATCCTGGAAGGAGTGAAAAAATTTAATTTAGAGCATCATTTTGAAATTAAAAATATCTATGAATATTATGCAAAATGGATAAGAGAAGGCAAACTGAAGGTCAATTCAGACTGGAACAAAGATCTGAAAATAAAATTTACTGTGCAGGATCCATGCCAGATTGTTCGTAAATCATTTGGGGACCCCATTGCTGATGATTTAAGGTTTATTGTAAAATCCGTTGTGGGGGAAGAAAATTTTATTGACATGACCCCTAATAAATCAAACAATTTCTGCTGCGGAGGCGGAGGCGGTTTTCTTCAGTCAGGGTTCAAAGATGCAAGGCTGTCCTACGGGAAAACAAAGGACAATCAGATCCAGGCAACAAAGGCTGATTACTGCATTGCAGCCTGCCATAACTGCCACGCCCAGATCCATGAATTAAGTGAACATTATGGAGCAGGATACGGGGTCGTCCATTTATGGACATTGATCTGTCTTTCACTTGGTATCTTAGGACCCAATGAGCGTGAATACCTTCGTGATGATCTTAAGGAAGTGAATGTTTTCCATCCTGAAACTGGATTTTAGCCAAATTGAATAATAGTGTATTCATAGCCTGCTCTTAAATCTGAAATTTTAGAGCAGGTCTTTACGCTATATTTATATTAAACTCCTGCAAAGTACCTTTAATTACAAGAGTTGATTTCGCGTCTTTCACCCTATATTTGTCAAGATTTCTAATTTTTTGACCGGAAGTTATGCTCCCTGCTCCTGTCATGCTGGTTATATATTTGATGAGATTATTTAAAGCCTGTCACCTGAATGTTATATTTTTGGTGACAGGCTTTTTTTTAAATCAAAAATAGCATAAACCTGATATCTCTATTAGCTTCATGCCTTCGGCCCATAATTTGTCAAAACCTTTAAAAACGGATTGGATAGACTCTGACGTGATCGTTTTATGGAAATTGTAGCATAAATAGAAAAAAAGTCTCCCTGCGCAATTACAATTTTGGGTTGACTTTATTTGATATTTGGAGCATCAATTAGGATTAAATTTTACTAACTTTTTTATATAGGAGAAAAAGGTAAATGGAAATAAAAGGAATTGACCATTTGGGTATTGCAGTAAAAAATATGGATGACGGAAAAATTTTCTGGTCTGATATTCTTGGACTTAAATTTATCGGAAAAGAAACCGTTGAAGCACAGAAAGTGACTACAGGTTTTCTGCCCGTGGGTGAGAGTGAAATTGAACTTCTTGAATCCACATCTCCCGATGGACCCGTTGCCAAATATATTGAGAAAAAAGGCGAGGGGATTCAGCATGTTGCATTCAGAGTCGATAATGTGGAAGAAGCTCTTAAGGAGCTAAAAGAAAAGGGTGTTCGGCTCATAGATGAAAAACCACGCAACGGCGCAGGTGGTGCAAAAATTGCTTTTCTTCATCCAAAAGCCACCGCAGGGGTATTGGTGGAACTTTGCGAGAGGAATTAAAATCAGCCGTCAAATATATTCAACTTTTTTCTTGGGGAAAAAATTGAGCATCATATACATTCCTATGCCTTGATGAAAAAAATGGCTGATTTTGTATAAGGCTTTCTGGGAATGTTGGGCATGGAGATGAACCACATGACAGAGTGGTTAAATAATTAAACTGATGACACAAGGTAGGGAAATTATCATGTCGCAGAATTCTGATATCAACGCATGGAAAGAATTAGCCGCAAAACAACTCAGGGGTAAACCCCTTGAAGCACTTGACAAAAACACCACCGAAGGAATTACAACAAAGCCTCTTTACACTGCAGAGGATCTGGAAAAGATAGAGTTTTTAAATTCTTTGCCGGGATTTGAACCCTTTGTGCGCGGCCCAATGGCAACCATGTATGCGGGAAGACCATGGACAATAAGGCAGTATGCAGGTTTTTCAACGGCAAAAGAGTCAAATGCATTTTACAGGAAAAATCTTGCCGCAGGTCAGAAAGGGCTTTCAGTTGCCTTTGACCTTGCAACCCACCGAGGTTATGATTCAGATCATCCAAGGGTGACCGGGGATGTTGGAAAAGCAGGAGTTGCAATAGATTCCGTTGAGGATATGAAGATACTTTTTGATCAGATTCCATTGGATAAAATGTCTGTTTCAATGACCATGAACGGAGCTGTTCTTCCCATTATGGCAGGTTATATAGTTGCTGCAGAGGAACAGGGTGTATCTCGAGAAAAGCTCAGGGGAACAATTCAGAATGATATCTTAAAGGAGTACCTCACGCGAAATACCTATATCTATCCTCCTGTTCAATCTATGAGAATTGTATCTGATATTATCGGGTATTGCTCTGACAACATGCCATTATTCAATACGGTAAGTATCAGCGGATATCATATGATGGAGGCAGGGGCCGATTCCGTACTCCAGACGGCATTTACACTTGCTGACGGTCTTGAGTATGTTAAAACTGCCATTGCTGCAGGCCTTGATATAGATACCTTTGCGCCAAGACTGTCCTTTTTCTTTGGAATAGGCATGGATTTTTTCATGAATATCGCCATGCTGCGTGCCGCCCGTTTCCTGTGGGCGGAACTTATGAGTCGATTTAATCCAAAAAATCAAAAATCAGAAATGCTAAGAACTCATTGTCAGACTTCAGGCTGGAGTCTTACCCTTCAGGATCCGTACAATAATATAATAAGGACAACCCTTGAGTGTATGTCAGCGGTTCTCGGTGGAACCCAGTCACTTCATACCAATTCCTTTGATGAGGCCGTTGGGTTGCCAACGGAAACCTCGGCAAGGGTTGCAAGAAATACCCAGATAGTTGTCCAGGAAGAAACCAATATATGCAATGTTGTTGATCCCCTTGCAGGCTCGTATTATGTTGAGACCTTAACTCAGAATATTATCGATGAAGTAAGAAAAATTTTTAAGGAAATTGAGGATCTCGGTGGCATGGCAAAGGCCATAGAAACCGGTATGCCGAAAATGCGCATTGAAGAAGTTGCGGCAAAGAGGCAGGCAAGAATAGACCAGGGCAAGGATGTTATTGTGGGAGTTAATAAATACCAGCTTGAAAATGAGCCTCCCCTTGATGTTCTTGAAGTCTCCGATGAGATCCGCATTGAGCAGATTGAAAGACTTGAGCGAATTAAAACAAATCGTGATTCTAAAGCTGTTAAAAAAGCCCTTGATGATCTTACAAAGGCCGCTGAGACTGATGGGAATCTTCTTGCGGCAAGTATTGTTGCTGTCAGGGCGAGGGCAACCGTGGGAGAGGTATCTGATGCTATGGAAAAAGTGTTTGGAAGGTTTGTGGCAACAACCCAGTGTATTTCAGGGGTTTATGCTGCTGAAAGCGGGGACTCCGAGATTCTCGCATCCTTGAGAAAACGTACTGAAAATTTTGAAAGAAAAACAGGAAGAAGGCCAAGAATTCTTCTTACCAAAATGGGCCAGGACGGTCATGACCGAGGTGTAAAGGTTATAGCAACGGCCTATGCTGATTTTGGCTTTGATGTAGATATAAGCCCCATGTTCCAGACTCCCGAAGAAGCTGCAAAAATGGCCGTTGAAAATGATGTCCATGTGGTTGGTGTATCAAGCCTTGCAGCTGGTCATAAAGTTCTTGTACCATCCCTTGTTGCTGCCCTTAAAAAAGAAGGCGCTGAAGATATTAAAGTTGTTGTGGGCGGTATTATTCCTCCAAAGGATTATGATGAATTAAGAGAAGCAGGAGCAATTGAAATTTTCGGACCGGGGACAGTTGTGACCGAATCGGCCAATAAAACATTGAATGCCATAGGAGCCTGATTTTTAGCGGGGATTTATGGATTATAGAGAACCTGAATTTTATATAAAGGGAGTACTTGAAGGGAAACGTCTTATCATTGCAAAGACCATTACCCTTGTGGAGAGTTCCCTTCCTCAGCACAGATCTCTTGCTGCAAAGGTTATGGAAGGTATTATTGCAAATTCAGGACATTCGGTACGTCTTGGGATTACAGGAGTACCCGGAGTGGGGAAAAGTACTTTTATTGAAAATCTCGGACTTGATCTTGCCAATCAGGGACATAAAGTTGCAGTGCTTGCCGTTGATCCTTCAAGTAAGAGAAGCGGCGGCAGTATTCTCGGAGACAAGACCCGGATGGAGAAACTTGCCGCTCATGAGAATGCTTTTATCAGGCCTTCGCCGTCCGGAGCTACCCTTGGAGGTGTTGCCTCAAAAACCCGTGAAATCATGCTGATATGTGAAGCTGCAGGATATGATGTCGTCCTCGTGGAAACAGTTGGTGTGGGCCAATCGGAAATCAGCGTTGCGACTATGGTTGATTTTTTTCTTGTATTGATGATTGCAGGCGCAGGTGATGAACTTCAGGGAATAAAAAAAGGGGTTTTAGAGGTTGCAGATGCCATTGCCATTAACAAGGCAGACGGAGATAATGCAGAAAGGGCTGAACAGGCAAGGCATGAATTTGAGCTTGCCATGCATTTTCTATCCCCTGTATTCCCTTCATGGACGACACCTGTTCTTAAATGCAGCTCTATCATTGAAAAGGGCACTCAAAATATTTGGAAAACTATACTTGACCACAGAAAAAAAATGAAGGAGACCGGAGAATTTGAGGAAAAGCGCAGAAGTCAGGCTTTAGAGTGGATGTGGACACTCGTTAATGAGGGGCTTAAGTTGAAATTTAATGAAAATTCTATAATAGCGGAAAAAATTCCAAAAATTGAAGCAAAGGTGGAAAGAGAATTGATTTCACCCACGACTGCGGCCGAGGAATTATTATCGTATTTCTAATTATTTTTAATAACGGCCATGAGGCCGATCTGGAGACCCTCCGACGGCCTCTCAACAAAAAATGGGCCGTAGGCGCGAAGCCAACTCTCATTATTAAAAAATTTTTGCAGGAGTTTCATATAAAATACTATTTTTTAAGGAATGGGTGACGGTTTTTAAAGATGGGGGCAGAATGTGATTTTGATCCTATATTAAATTCCACTACCAGTATTTTAACTTCAGTATTGAAGATTAAACAAATAAAGGGATGAATTATGAAGATACATGAGTATCAGGCAAAGGAATTGTTCAGAAAATACAATATTCCTGTACCTGAAGGTAAAGTGGCTTTTTCCAGGGAAGAAGCTGTTAATAATGCAAAAGAAATTGGAGCTTATCCCGTTGTTGTGAAGGCTCAGATCCATGCCGGAGGCCGCGGCAAGGGCGGCGGAGTAAAACTTGCCTCATCCGAAGCTGAAGTCGGGGTTCTAACCGATAAAATCCTCGGTATGACTCTTGTAACACGCCAGACAGGTAGCCAGGGGAAAGAGGTGAAAAAAGTTCTCATTGAAGCAGGCCAGAATATTGCAAAAGAACTGTATTTAAGTATTATGGTGGACAGGGCAAGTGCAAAGATTGTTGTTATGGCCTCCCGGGCGGGGGGTATGAATATCGAGGAAGTTGCTGAAAATACACCTGAGAAGATCATAAAAGTATATGTTGACCCTCTATGCGGAATCCAGGGCTATCATCTGAGAAATATTGCCTTTGGCCTTGGGATCCCTGCTGCTGCCATGAAACAGTTTTTTGGAATGCTGAAACAGCTTTACACCTTGTTCATGGAGAATGACTGCTCTCTTGTTGAGATCAATCCACTTATTCTCACATCCGATGACAAGGTTATTGCCCTTGATGCCAAAGTGGATATTGATGCAAATTCAATGTTCCGCCATAAGGATCTTCTTGAATATCGTGATCTTGATGAAGAAAACCCCCTTGAAGTTGAAGCCTCGAAATTTAATCTTAACTATATTAATCTTGACGGTAATGTCGGCAATATTGTAAATGGCGCGGGCCTTGCCATGGCAACGATGGATATTATCAAGAATGCCGGTGCAGAGCCTGCCAACTTCATGGATGTAGGGGGCGGGGCAAGCGCTGAAATGGTTGAGAACGCTTTGAAAATCATCTTAAGGGATAACAAGGTAAAAGCCATTTTGATAAATATATTCGGCGGTATTTTAAGGTGTGACGTTTTTGCCCGGGGTATAGTCCAGGCTGCTGAAAAAACAGGAATCAATATTCCCATTGTAGTGCGCATGGAAGGAACAAATGTTGAAGAGGGAAAAAGAATTTTAGGGCAGTCGGGTCTTAATCTCACAAGTGCCGTGGATTTAAAGGATGCAGCCGCAAAGGTTTCTGCTGCTGTTTAACCGTTATGGCCGGAGAATGGTGCCTCGTTTCCGGTCGCAAAATTAAAAATTTTGACAAAATAAGGTCGAAGACGCGCCCCCAACTCATATAAATACAGATACTTATTGTGAGTTTTATATAAAAAAATATGGCAGAAAGTTGTTTAATTTAAGGAGTGAATTGTGAGTATATTTGTTAATAAGGATTCAAAGGTTCTTGTACAGGGAATAACCGGCAGGGAAGGTCAATTCCATACAAAACAATGTATTGAATATGGTACAAGCGTTGTTGCAGGCGTGACTCCCGGCAAAGGCGGACAGAAGATGGATGATGTCCCTGTATTTAATACCGTGGCAAATGCAGTTGAAGCAACAGGCGCCAATACCAGTATGATATTTGTTCCACCTCCGTTCTGCGCAGACGCCATCATGGAAGCTGCCGATGCAGGTATAAAGGTTATTGTGGCCATTACAGAAGGTATTCCCATCATTGACATGCTCAAGGTAAAAAATTTCCTTGTAACAAAGGACTGCCGCCTCATAGGTCCTAACTGCCCCGGAATTATTACACCGGGAGAATGCAAAATAGGTATTATGCCTGGAAAAATTCATATGCCGGGCGGACCCGCAGGTGTTATATCAAGATCGGGTACCTTAACCTATGAGGTTGTTGATCAGCTTACAAAGCTTGGAATCGGACAGACAACCTGTCTTGGAATCGGAGGTGATCCCATTATAGGCACTAATTTTATTGATGTACTTGAAGCCTTTGAAAATGATCCCGAAACAAAGGGGATTGTTATGGTTGGCGAGATTGGCGGTAATGCGGAAGAACAGGCAGCCGAGTACATTAAAAAGGATCTAAGTAAACCTGTTGTGGGTTTTATTTCAGGACTCACAGCTCCTCCGGGAAGAAGAATGGGACATGCAGGAGCCATTATCAGCGGGGGAAGCGGCACGGGGCAGGCAAAAATTGAAGCTTTTGAAAAGAACGGTATCCATGTATGTAAAAATCTCGGTGAAATTGGCGAAATGTGTAAACAGGTGTTTTAACCAGAAATTGTTTTTATTTAATATTAAAGTCTGACTGTATGCTTTAAGATTTCAAATTCTTAAATAGTGCCTGTGTACAAACCGCTAATTGTGAGCATACGCTTCTTTAAGAAGCCTATATACTTAAGATTGAAAATTTTTAAGCCGGCAGTCAAGGAGGATTAATGGAAAAATTGATTATTAATGATAAGATCAAAAAAAGCAGGGTCCCGGCCAGACTTGACCTTACCCAGAGCGCCACAGGCCTTTTTCTCGGTCTGTTCATGTGGGCGCATATGATTCTTATCTCAAGTATTCTTTTGGGGAAAGGTTCTTTTAACTTTATAGCAAGGTTCATGGAACTTTCATTTATTTCTAGCTCAGGCAAGGTGCACCCTTCGGCAGTATTTTTTGCGGTGCTAATCGTCTTTACTATTTTTATTATTCACGCAGCCCTTGGAATACGAAAATTTCCAATCTCCTGGAAAGAGCATGCGATTTTTAGATCACAGATGAAGATGCTGAACCATACAGATACCAATCTATGGTATATCCAGGTTGTAACAGCTTTTATAATGTTTTTCCTCGGTTCCGTTCATCTCTACATAATGCTCACCCACCCTCACATCGACCCGTTTATTTCAGCTGACAGGTTTGTTTCATCCAGTATGTGGCCCCTTTATCTTGTACTTCTTTTTGCAGTGGAACTACATGCAACCATTGGCATTTACAGACTTTGCATGAAATGGGGTTGGTTTGCCGGAAAAGATGCAAGAAAATCAAGGGGAAAAATGAAAACCATAAAAAACCGGTTAACTATTTTTTTTCTCACACTTGGCATCCTTTCATTTCTCGTATTTGTAATTATCGGTATAGGCCATAGACATAATGTGGGACAGCTCTATATGAGTGATCATCCGGTAATTGAAAAGACAATACAGAATCATGACACTGCGGCAGTGCAACACGAAGCAAAAACAGTGCAAAATGAAAAAAATACACATGAGGAGTAATAGATGAAAATTATTTATACTGATTCACTTGTCATCGGCGGTGGCATGGCAGGATTAAGAGTTGCCATTGCATCCATGGAAAGGGGTTATGATACTATAGTTCTCTCTCTTGTCCCTGCAAAAAGATCTCATTCTGCAGCAGCCCAAGGCGGAATGCAGGCAAGTCTTGCTGCCAGCGTAAAGGGTGAAGGTGATAATGAGGACGTACATTTTGAAGATACGGTAAAGGGAAGTGACTGGGGGTGTGACCAGGAGGTCGCAAGAATGTTCGTCAATACTTCACCCAAGGCCATCCGCCAGCTTGCAACTTGGGGCGTTCCATGGTCAAGGGTGAGAAAAGGTGATCGTCAGATTGTCGTTAACAATAAACGTGTTACCATTACGGAAAAAAATGAATGTCATGGTCTTATTACGGCACGGGATTTTGGCGGAACAAAAAAATGGAGAACCTGTTATACATCCGACGGAACAGGCCATACAATGCTCTATGCCATGGGCAACAGGGCTGTCCAACTTGGTATTCAGGTACATGAGAGAAAAGAGGCCATTGCCCTTATCCATGAAGACGGTGTATGCCATGGAGCCATTGTAAGGGATCTGATTACAGGAAAACTAATGGCATATGTATCAAAAACAACAACAATTGCAACAGGCGGATATGGCAGAATTTATTCCGTGACAACCAACGCTGTTATCTCCGAGGGCATAGGAACCGCCATTGCCCTTGAAACTGGAGTTGCCTGCCTTTGTAATATGGAGGCTGTTCAATTTCATCCCACGGCTATTGTTCCCGTTGGAATACTCATGACAGAGGGCTGCCGCGGAGACGGAGGTCTTTTACTCGACAAGGACGGTCACAGGTTCATGCCGGATTATGAACCAGGGAAAAAAGAACTTGCATCAAGGGATGTTGTATCAAGGCGCATGACCGAGCATATGAGAAAGGGTAAAGGTGTACATTCCAGGTATGGAGATCATCTCTGGCTTGATATAACCATGCTTGGGAAAGAACATATTGAAAAGAACTTAAGAGAAGTAAGAGAGATCTGTGAGTATTTTCTCGGAATAGATCCTGTTAAGGATTATATGCCTGTAAGACCTACACAGCACTATTCAATGGGCGGGATCAGAACAAAACCGACTGGTGAAAGCCCCACCCTTAAAGGATTGTTTTCAGCAGGTGAGGCTGCTTGCTGGGATATGCACGGGTTTAACAGACTGGGTGGAAATTCAGTTGCCGAAACAACCGTTGCAGGAATGATTGTGGGTGAATATGTGGCAGATTATTGTGAACAAAATTTCTCTAATATAAGCACAAAACTTGTTGAAAAATTCTTGAAGAGAGAAGAAAAAAAGATCATTGCTCTGCTTGACCGTAACAAGGGTGAGAATCCATATGAATTGAGAAATGAAATGCAGAAGATCATGATGGATAAAGTAGGTATCTTCAGGAACGGACCGGATCTTGAAAAGGCCGTTGAAGAATTAAAGGTACTTAACGAGAGGGCAAGAAATATCGCTGTGAGAAATAAAATAAGCTCATCAAATCCTGAACTTGTAGATGCAATGCGTGTTTCCAAAATGATAAAACTTGCCCAGTGCGCTGCATATGGAGCCATGCTGCGGACTGAAAGTAGGGGTGCTCACTCAAGAGAGGATTACCCCGAAAGAAATGACAAAGACTGGTTAAAAAAGACCCTTACATACTGGAGGGAAGAGGATGATGACCTTCCTGAAGTGGAATATGAACCACTTGATATAAATAAAATGGAAATGCCTCCGGGTTCAAGGGGATACGGAGTGGATAATACCATTCCTAACCCTGAAACGGAGAAGAGAATGGCTGAGATAGAGGAAATAAAAAAAGCTCATCCCAATGCAGACCGCTTTGAGATGCAGCAACTCCTCAACCCCATAGAGTTACCTGAAAAATTCAAAGGAAATAACGAGCGCATAGGGAGGGGCTTCAAATAATGAGCGACCAAGAAAAAGACAGAACTCTTAAAATAAGTGTTTTAAGATACAATCCCCAGGTAAAGGGCGATACACCAAGGATGCAGGCCTATGAATTAACCGAAGCACCAGGGATGACACTTTTTATTGCTTTAAATGATATAAGGGAAAATATAGATCCTACTTTGCAGTTTGATTTTGTATGCAGAGCAGGAATCTGTGGTTCCTGCGCCATGGTTATCAATGGAAAACCAAGTCTTGCATGCAGGACATTGACATCAAAGTTTCCCGATGGTGAAATAAAACTTCTACCCCTACCAGGTTTTGAGCTTATTGGTGATCTCTCCATTAATTCAGGAAAATTCATGCAGGCCATGAATGAAAGGGTGGAAAGCTGGATCCATGATAAAAATATGAATAATGTCGATTTTACACGTCTTGAAGAGCGCATGGATCCCGATGTTGCTGATGAGATCTATGAGCTTGAGAGGTGTGTGGAATGTGGATGCTGTGTAGCTGCATGCGGAACAAAAAGAATGCGTCCCAATTTTCTTGGTGCAGTAGGGCTTGTGAGACTTGCAAGGTACGCCCTTGATCCGAGGGACAAGAGAACCGATGAAGAGTTTTATGAAGTTCTCGGTACTGATGACGGCGTTTTCGGGTGTATGACATTACTTGGATGTGAGGACTATTGTCCAAAGAATCTTCCGCTTCAAACCCAGATCGCCTACCTGAGAAGAAAAATGGCATTTGTAAAATAACGGGCATGAGGCCGAGCTGACGACCCTCCTGGGGTCTCTAAACAAAAACAAAACTCTTATGCTTAGAGAATTTTACAGGAGTTTTAAACAAAACCTGCACACAACTAAACCTGCAGAGAGTACTAACTATGATTAACTCGTATAAAGTATAATGATATGTGCTCAATGCTGACATTCTAAAAAATTTAAGGGGGCAGGTCATATTGCCTGCCCCCTTAAATTTAGAGATTAAGGAGTAATGGTAATGGATGAATTCAAGTACGAAAAAATGTTTCCACTTGGTGAAGATGAGACAGAGTACAAACTCATCTCAAAAGATTATGTAGAAACAAAAGAATTTGAGGGTAAAAAAATTCTCACAATTGAACCACAGGCTTTGACTCTTCTCGCCGAGAGTGCATTTAAGGATGTTGCCCACCTCTACAGATCCGGACATTTACAGCAGGTCAGAAATATAATTGATGATCCCGAGAGCTCGGACAATGATAGATATATTGCCCTTGAACTTTTAAAAAACGCAGTAATAGCAGCGGAAAAGATCTATCCAATGTGTCAGGATACGGGAACTGCAATTGTCATGGGTAAAAAAGGACAGCAGGTCTGGACCCGGTCCGATGATGAGGAGGAACTTGCAAAGGGTGTTTACAATACCTATACAAAAAATTATCTGAGATATTCCCAGAATGCCCCTCTGTCAATGTACAAAGAAAAAAATACAGGCTGCAATCTCCCTGCCCAGATAGAAATATACGCCACAAATGGTGATGAGTATAATTTTCTTTTCATATCAAAGGGCGGAGGTTCTGCCAATAAAAGCTACCTGTTCCAGGAAACCAAGGCGGTTTTAAATCCTAAAGCCATTATGGATTTTATGATTGAAAAGATGAAATCCCTTGGTACTGCTGCATGTCCTCCCTACCATATCGCCTTTGTTATAGGAGGAACTTCAGCCGAATTCTGCCTTAAGACTGTAAAGCTTGCATCTGCAAGGTATCTTGATTCACTTCCGGTAAAGGGAGATGAAACAGGTCATGCCTTCAGGGATGTGGAACTTGAGAAAAAAGTTTTAAAAAAGGCCAATGCACTTGGACTTGGGGCTCAGTTCGGGGGAAAATACTTTGCCCTTGATATAAGGATTATAAGACTGCCAAGGCACGGGGCTTCCTGTCCCGTTGGCATAGGGGTGAGCTGCAGCGCAGATCGTCAGATCAAGGCAAAAATTACACAACAGGGGCTTTTCCTTGAAAAGCTCGAGGAGAATCCGGAAAAATTTTTGCCTGATCATGAGCCTGAAATAGCAGATCCCATTAAAATAGACCTTAACCAACCCATGGATAGCATAAGGGCAGAGCTGAGTAAATATCCTGTTTCAACGCGACTTTTACTTTCAGGAAAAATAATTGTCGCAAGGGATATTGCTCACGCAAAATTTAAGGAACGCCTTGACAATGGAGAAAACCTGCCCGATTATCTAAAAAATCACATTGTCTATTACGCAGGTCCTGCAAAAACTCCGGAAGGTCAGGCTGCAGGTTCGTTTGGCCCTACCACAGCAGTACGCATGGATCCCTATGTTCCAGTTTTTCAAAAAAAGGGCGCTTCAATGATCATGCTTGCCAAGGGGAACAGATCAAAAGTTCTCACGGATTCATGTAAAAAATACAGAGGATTTTATCTTGGTTCTCCGGGAGGTCCTGCTGCAAGACTTGGCAGGGATTTCATTAAAAAGGTTGAAGTCCTTGAATACGAGGAACTTGGCATGGAAGCTGTATTTATGATCACGGTTGAGAATTTTCCCGCTTTTATCATTGTTGATGACAAGGGGAATGATTTTTACAGCGATCTCATGTAGGCCAGGCATCATGCTTAGGCCATGCCGGGTTTATTATACTTTCATTATTTGTAAAAACCCTTTATTTTATTAAAGTCTCATAAACTCGGCTTTTCCTCAGGTAAGCGCTCAATAAACCCCACCCCTCACTTCGATGCAATCTACGAGAAAGTAAGCCATCTTAAGTACACAGGAGGCTACAGAATGATAAATAAATCCGGGCGGGGAGCGAATAGGATTGCAAGTTTTGGAGATACCATATAATGGCCATGAGACCGATCTGGATTCAGGTCCAGATTACTTCAAAGAATTAAAAATTCTGACAAATGTAGAAATGAACGTAATAGTTTACGTTCTATTTCTTATAAAAAAATCTGCGGCCTGAATCAGAATTAAATCAGAAT
>Ga0256840_1001766_pt1 | contig 19810 bp, 18 predicted proteins | sample 355202metaG_FD_185969 | JGI IMG/M metagenome (GOLD analysis project Ga0256840, IMG submission 185969) | Hydrothermal vent microbial communities from Mid Atlantic Ridge, Atlantic Ocean - 355-202 | ecosystem: Environmental > Aquatic > Marine > Hydrothermal vents | place: Atlantic Ocean: Mid...
TTGCTTTTCACTCTTTATCCAAAAGAAGTGGTATGACCGGATATAGGAGTGGATTTATCGCTGGAGATCAGAAGTTGATTAGGCAGTATCTTCGTTTTCGTTCCTCTTTCGGTGTTGGTTCTCCTGATTTTGTTCAGATTGGAGCAAGAGAAGCATGGAAAGACGAAAATCATGTTTTTGAAAGAAGGAGAATTTTCAGAGAAAAAAAAGAGATATTTGAAAACTTCTTTAAGGAAGAGGGAATTGAATTCCTTGATGTAAAGGCATCTTTCTATTTCTGGGTTAAGACTCCGGAATTTATTTCATCCAAAGATTATGCTCTTCATCTGCTAAAATATGGGATAGTCGTTTCTCCGGGTGAGTTTTTCGGAGCCGGAGGTGAAGGTTTCTTCAGGATAGCCCTTGTTCCTTCTGTAAATGAGTGTAAAGAAGCGGTTAAATCTTGGAGAAAAGCAAACAGAGAATTAACAAGGAGAAAAAATTGAATCTCAGAACTTCGAAAAGGAAACCGATAGCACAAATAATTCTTTCTCCTATACTTGATCTTACCCTGATGCTTGTTATTTTTCTTGCTGTAACTACCGAGTTTATGTCCGGAGGGGAGGTTAGAATAAAAGTTCCTAAAGGAGGAGCTTCTGTCTCTTATGAAAAAGTAAAAACGGTGAATAAAATATTGATAGATAAATGGGGAAAGATATTTTTTAAGGGGAAAACTTATAACGATATAAAATCTGTTCTGCCTCTTCTTAACAAGGGAGATAGGATATACATCCGTGCTGATAAAGAAGCTCCATATATGTACGTTTTCACTGTTATCGACGGTTTAAGAAAAGGTGGTTTTTCATCCGTATCTCTTGTTGGGGAGAGGGTTTCAAAATGAAAGATTTAATAGTAGTTTCCTATTCTCCAAAAGATACGGAGATTATAGGAAAGGCTATAGGGAAAGTTGCTCCATCCGGTTCTGTCGTTTTACTTGAAGGGGAGCTTGGTTGTGGAAAAACCTGTATGACAAGAGGTATAGTTTCGGCACGTGGAATTAACGGAGAAGAGGTTTCGAGTCCTTCTTTTACTATTGTTCAGGAGTATGGGGACGTAGTTCATATTGATCTATATCGGTTGTCTTCACAGGATGATGTTGTATCAATCGGTATTGAGGATTATCTGTATGATGGCAGTGTTATAAAGGTTATCGAATGGCCGGAGGTTTTGTCAGAAAGTTTTGATCTGTTTCCATTTTCAGTAATTCGTGTTATTTGTAGTTTTGATGGTGATAAAAGGATTTTTAAAATTTATGCAGGTGAAAATTTACTCTTTTTAATAGAAGAAAATCTTTTGAGCGGAGGAGTTGATGTCCAGAATAGTTGATGTAAAAGCAATAGAAATTCTTGATTCAAGGGGGAATCCTACGGTGGAAGTAGAGGTTGCTCTTGAGTCCGGTATTATTGGAAGGGCTGCCGTTCCTAGTGGTGCTTCTACTGGTGAGAGAGAAGCTATTGAACTTAGGGATAAAGATCCCAAGCGTTATCTTGGAAAGGGTGTTTTAAAAGCCGTAAAAAATGTTAATGAGGAGATAGCTCCTGCTCTTATAGGTCTTGAATCGGTTGATCAGACAAATATCGATAGACTTATGATAGAGCTTGATGGGACGGACAATAAAAGTCGCTTCGGAGCCAATGCTATTTTAGGTGTGTCTATGGCTGTATGTAGGGCTTCTGCTTTTGAGCTCGAACTTCCCCTCTTTAAATATATAGGTGGTGTTAATGCGAAAGAGCTTCCTGTTCCGATGATGAATATACTTAACGGGGGAGCTCATGCAGATAATAATGTCGATATTCAAGAATTTATGATAATGCCGGTTGGAGGAGAAAGCTTTTCCGAAGCTTTTAGAATGGGAGTGGAAGTCTATCATACTTTGAAGAAAGTTTTGAAAAGTATGGGACATTCGACCAATGTCGGAGATGAGGGAGGTTTTGCGCCAAATCTTTCTTCAAATGAGGAAGCGATTCAGGTAATAATGAAAGCGATAGAGGATGCCGGGTATGTTGCCGGAGAGGATGTGATGCTTGCCCTTGATGTGGCTTCATCCGAGTTTTACAAAGGTGAGGGTGTTTATGAGCTTGAAGGAGAGGGTAAAATTTTTGATAGACGAGGTTTGATAGATTTTTATAAATCTCTTGTTGAAAAGTATCCAATTATAAGTATTGAAGATGCTATGTCGGAGAATGATTATGAGGGATGGAAACTTTTGACTGCTTCTCTCGGTAGTAGGGTTCAGCTTGTTGGAGATGATGTATTTGTTACAAATACGGAGCTTCTTTCTCTTGGTATAAAGGACGGATTTGCAAATTCAATTTTGATAAAACTTAATCAGATAGGGACGGTTACTGAGACTCTGGATGCTATAGAGATGGCAAGAAGAGCAAATTATACAACCGTTATATCTCACCGTTCCGGAGAGACCGAAGATTCTTTCATCGCAGATCTTGCAGTTGCGGTGAATGCCGGTCAGATAAAGACAGGAGCGCCAGCTAGAAGTGAAAGAAATGCAAAGTATAATCAGGTTTTACGAATAGAAGACGTTCTTGACGGAAATGCGGTATTTAAAGGGATAGATGTGTTTTATAATCTCTAATTTTTGAAAATGGCGGGATTATCTTCCCGCCTTTCTTTTTTTTAGAAATTTTTCTCCTGCTTTTGCGGCCATTTTTATGGTTTTTTTGTTTTTTCGGTAAAAAATCATCAGGTCTCTTACCAGGAGAAGAACAGAGAAAATCTGTACCGCTCTTTTTACACCCAATCTCTTTTTACTCATAACCACCTTCTATAAAATTTATTTTTGAAGTTTTTGCTGTTTTTTCAACTTTGATAATTTTATCACCTGCGATTTCAAGTTCGTTATCGTGGGTAACAATAATCATCTGGGGAATTTTTCCCTTCAGTTTCATGAGTATGTTTGCCAACTCTTTTTTTCTCTCTTCATCAAGGTGAATTGTCGGTTCATCAAGTATTAAAAGTTCAAATGCTGACATGAATTTTCTCGCAAGGGCAAATCGTAGGGCGAGTGCAAAGGCAACTTTCTGACCTCCGGACAACTGTTCCAGAGTGATATTTCCTTTGTTTGCCATTCCGAACTTTATAGTAAGATCTTCTTCTATTACTATTTCTTGAAATTCAAAATTGAATTCTTCAAACAGGTCTCTGCATATTCGTGAAATTTCCGGCAAAAGTTGTTCTCTTAACTTGATGATGAATCCCGTTGAAGGGTTAAATCCTTCTGATATTTCTTTTACTATATCGTGGGCGTTTTTAAGGGTTTTCACTTTTTCCATTATTTGTTCAATTTCTTCTATTTCAGTTTTTATCTCTTTTAGATGTTTTTCTCTTTCATTGATTTCACCAAGTTTTTTGTTAAGATTTTCTTTCAGGTCTTCTGTTTTTTTCTCTATGTCGTTAAGATTTCTTTTTGCGGTTTCGTGATGTTTGCCGTCGTAGTCTATCTTTTCTATCTCTTTTTCAATAAGTTCTATCTTTTCCCTTAGTTGTTCTACTGTTTGTTTAAGATTTTCTATCTCCTTTTCAACTTTGGGCTTTCTCTCCATTTCTGTTTCAACTTTTGCAATTCGTCTATCTATGTTATCAAGCTTCTCTATTTCGTCTTCAAGTTCACTGAGTTTGGAAATTTTTATGCCGTGTTGGTTTTTTATTTCCTTTATTTCCCGGTGAAGTTCTTTTATCTTTTTCTCAAGTTTTTCTTTTTTTCGTAAAATCGCTTCTTTATCTATTTTACTAATGGAGGTTTTTTCTTTGGTAATTTCACCTTTTAGTTTTTCAATTTGATTCTTTAATGTGGCTGTTTCAGCAGTAAGGCTGAGTTTTTTTTCTTTTAACTGCTCATATCTCTTTTTTAAATTTTCCAGTATTTCTTTTGAAAACGATAGATTCTCTATCTCCTGTTTTGATTTATCAATAGTTTTTCTTTCTGTCTTTATCTCTTCTTTAAGTTGTTGAAGTCTTTTTTTCGAGAAAAGAAATAACTCTATCTGTTTCTCCAGGTTGTTCAGCTCATTTTCTCTTTGTTTTATGTTTTCTTTTAGTTGAGAAGGTATGTTTTTGTTTTGATTTAAGAAATCTTCCGATTCTTTTAGAAGAGTTGTTCTTTTTTCTATGGAGAGAGTAGCTCTACATGTTGGACATGTTGCTGAGTTTGAAGATTTAAGCTTATTGATTCTTTCTTCGTGTTCTTTCAATTTTTCATCAATTTTTAAAAGATTTTCCTTGGAATTTTGAATTTCTGTTTTTAACTGTTCTTTCTTTTTTTTAAGAAGTTCTATGTTTCCAACTTCTATTTTTTCCATCTCTTTTTTCAGTTTTTCAATTCTTTTTTCATGGAGAGAAAGTTTTTGGATAAGTGCTCTTTCATTTTTTTCTTTTTCCAGAAGTTCTTTTAACGATATTTCAAGGAAGTGAATGTTTTCTTTTTTTCCGTGTTCTATCTTTTTTAAAGTTAGCAGTTTTTCTTTTAGCGCTTTTTCCGTTTTTTCATTTTCTGTGATGAGTTTCCCGATGCGTTCTTTACATTTTTGAAATTCTGATAGTTTACTCTCTGTGTTTTGGAGTTCAAGTTTTAGGTTTTTTAAGCTGTAAGCTTTTGTTTCTAACATTTTTAACGGTTTGAGTTTTTTTACGGTTTTTTTTAGTTTAGGTAGTTCTTCTTGGAGAGTTTTTAGTTTCTCTTTCTCTTTCTCTTTCTCTTTTAGTTGTGATGATGTATCCTTAAGTTGCTCGTTAAATATTCCTTTCTCCTTTCTAAGGGATTCCACTTTTACTTTTTTGTTTTCAAATGATAAAAGAAGGCTTCGGTTATTTTTTAGGAGGTTTTCTGTTTTTTTTAGTTCTCTTTTTTCCTCTTCTGTTTCTCTTTTAATTTCCTCAATTTCTCTTTTGAGGTTTTTTTCTTTCTGAAATAGTTTATCTCTCTGTTCTATATGATACTCGTACTTTTTTATTTCTGCTGATAATTTATTTAGGAAATTTCTTATCTTTTCATTTTTTTCTTTTATCTCTTGCAGACCAAAAAGTCTGTTTAAAATTCCTCTTCGCTCTTTCGGTGTTCCCTCAAGGAATGTAACAAGTTCTCCTTGTGGTACATAAACTGTGTTTTTAAAAGTTTCCGGATTTAAGCCTAAAGTTTCTTTTAGATATTCTTCGGAGACTTTGACACCTTTCGCGACGGTTTTGTTTTCTTTTTTGACTTCAACCTGTTGAGAGCCTTTCGGTGTAATTTTTCGGCTTATTAGATATTTTATGTTGTTCAGCAGAAACTCAATTTCTACCTGGGCTGAGGTACTGTTTCTGTTGACGAGGTTTATCATATTTTTTTTACCGAAAACAATATCTTCGCCAAAAAGAGTAAAAAATATTCCCCTTAATATGCTTGTTTTTCCGGAGGCGTTTTCTCCTATAATTACATAAGAAGTATCTTCAAAAGGTAGTTTTGTTTCGGTATGGGAAAGAAAATTTTTAAGAGATAGATTCCTTAGTCTTAGCATCTTTTCTCCGGATATTGAGATGGAAAAACGGCGGGTTTTATACCCGCCTGAGCTGATTACTTTTTCTTATCCTTTTTCGGGGCGAGAACCATAAACATATCTCTTCCTTCTTTCTTGGGTTTCCTCTCCATTTCGGCAATGTCTTCAACTGCTTTATATATTCTGTCAAGTTGTGCATAGCCCAGCTCAAGATGTGCTTGTTCTCTTCCTCTAAACATGATGACAACTTTGATTTTGTTACCTTTTTCAAGAAAGCGTCTTGTATGTTTTATTCTTACGTTTATGTCGTGCTCGTCTGTTCTTGGTCTAAGTTTTACCTCTTTTACTTCTATAATCTTCTGCTTTTTCTTTGCTTCTTGTGCTTTCTTCTGTTGTTGGTATTTGTATTTCCCGTAGTCCATTATTCTACATACGGGCGGTTTCGAGTTAGGTGCAACCTCCACAAGGTCAAGTCCGTGTTCTTTAGCAAGCTGTAACGCTTTAAGGGTTAGCATCGCTCCAAGCTTTTCGCCGTCCGGCCCGATTACAAAGACCTCTTTTACTCTGATAGCTTCGTTAACTCTAGTTTTTTCAACTTTCTTACTTATGACTTCCTCCTTTAAATTTTGTTTTCTATGTGGGTATTTAGTCTTTCTACAAGTTCTTCAATGCTAAGGGAGCCAATATCGCCTTCTTTCTTGCTTCTGATAGCAACGGTTCCGGCTTCCTCCTCTCTTTCTCCTATTACTAACATGTACGGTATTTTTAGCATTTCAGCTTTTCTAATCTTGTAACCGACTTTTCCGTTTTCATCATCCAGTTTCGTTCTAAATCCTTTTTCGGTCAAAATTTTATAAATTTTATCAGCATAATCAAGATATTTATCACTTACAGGGATTATTGCAACCTGGATAGGGGCAAGCCACAAGGGAAATAATCCTGCGTAGTGTTCTATCAACAAGCCTATGAATCTTTCAATACTTCCCATTATGGCTCTGTGAACAAGAACAGGCCTTTTCTTTTCCCCGTCTTTATCAACATAATAGATGTCAAATCTTTCTGGAAGATTGAAATCTACTTGAATTGTAGGACCATCCCATTTTCTTCCGATAGCATCAAGGACTGCTATATCTATTTTTGGTCCGTAGAAAGCACCGTCTCCGTCGATGATATTATAATTGAAATTTCTTTCCTTTAGGGCTTCTATCAGGCTGTTGGTAGCGTGTTGCCATTCTTGGTCGGTTCCGATGTACTTTTCCGGTTTGGTTCCAATGTTTATTACATAATCAAGATTGAAGGTTGAGAGAAGTTCCAGAACGTAGTCGAGAACATCTTGAATTTCTTCTTTTAGTTGGTCCGGCCGGCAAAAAATGTGTCCGTCATCCTGTGTAAATCCTCTTACTCTTAATAGACCGTGTAGAGAGCCGCTTTTTTCATATCTGTGGACGGTTCCAAATTCAAAATATCTGATAGGGAGGTCTCTATACGAGCGGGGTTGGGATTTGTAAACAAGTATGTGTCCCGGACAGTTCATCGGTTTTACTGCATACCAGTTTGCTTTTTCTATTTCTTCAGGTGTTAAAGGTGTTTTTTCGTTTCCCAATTTTTCATCTTCATCGTGTTCCACAACTGGGACAAAGAACATATTTTCTTTATAGAAGTCGTAGTGACCCGATGTTTTCCATAGGTCTGCTTTCATAAGTTGAGGTGTGTAGATTCTTTGGTATTTTCTTTTTATATGCTCCTCTTCTGTCCATTGTTCTATTGTCTGTCTTAAAATAGCTCCGTTTGGATGCCAGAATACAAGTCCGGGTCCCGCTTCTTCGTGAATAGAGAACAGGTCAAGTTGTTTTCCAAGTATTCTGTGGTCTCTCTTTTTAGCTTCTTCAAGCTGATGAAGGTATTCCTGAAGGGAGCTCTTCTTCCAGAAAGCAGTTCCGTATATTCTTTGGAGCATTTTATTTTTTGAATCTCCTTTCCAGTAGGCTCCAGCAACAGATAGAAGTTTAATAGCTTTAATTATTCCCGAATGTTCTACGTGGGGTCCTTTGCAAAGGTCAAAAAAATCGTTTCCGAGCCAATATATAACTATTTCTTCGTTCTCAGGTAGTTCTTTAATTAGTTCTATTTTGTAAGGGTCATTTTTGAAAAGCTCTATGGCTTTTTCCCGAGTTACAATTTCCCTTTTGAAAGGCTCTTTGTTCTTTATAATGTTTTCCATTTCTTTTTCGATTTTATCAAGGTCTTCTTCGGAAATGGTTTCGGGTAGGTCAAAGTCGTAATAAAAGCCCTCTTTTGTTGAAGGTCCTATTGCAAGTTTGACGGCATCATTTCCGAAAAGCTTTTTAACGGCCTTTGCAAGTATATGTGCGCTGCTATGTCTTAAAATATGAAGAGATTCCTCGTCTTTTGGTGTTATTATCTTTATCATTCCGTTTTCAATTATCGGAGTGAATATATCTATAATCTCTTTATTGAAAACCGCTCCTACGGCCTTTTTCCCAAGGCTCTTTGATATCTCCTCGGCAATCTCTTTTACCGTTGTTCCCGCTTTAACTTCTATAACTTTTCCGTCGGGTAATGTTATCTTCAGCATATTTTTTACTCCTTACTTTAAAATTATTTCATTATTTTACACGATAACCTTTTTTATATGGGAAGTTTTCATTTATCGGTTGTTTTTCTATTTCACTTCCCTTAAAATAATATTTGAATTTATCAGGTTTTTCTCTTTCATAGAGAAGTATTCTTTCTGCAAGCTCTTTGAAGACAGGAACGGCAATTTTACTTGCCCAAAGTTCATTTTTAGGTACTTTCGGTTCGTCAACAGTTACTGCCATCACATAATTGGGATCTGTAAGAGGAAAAGCTCCTACAAAAGTTGCGGTTATTTTGCTTCTGTTGTATTTTCGTATCCGAGGGTCGTATTTTATTGCCGTTCCCGTTTTTCCACCTACATAAAAGTTTTCCAGTTTTGTTGCTGTTCCGGTTCCTCCTTCTACAACAGTTGCCAGTATTCTTCTTAGCTGTTTTGATACATATGGTTTTATTACTTTTCTTATTCTTATGGCAGGGAATTCTTCTATTGTTTTTCCTTTGTCGTTTATGATTTTACTGATAATTCTCGGTTTCATTAAATATCCACCGTTAACCAATACAGAGTATGCGTTCGCCAGTTGAAGTGTGTTTACCATTATATTGTGTCCGAAAGCGAGAGTTGCAAAGTCCACATTTTTCCATTTTTTGTAGTTTCTTAATGGGTAGATAGACTCTCCCGATATGTCAATATTCGCTTTTTCTCCGAATCCGAAAGCTTTTAAATACCTGTAGTATCTTTTTTTGCCAAGCATTTGAGCTACCTTTATTATGCCCACGTTGTCGGAGTATTTTATTATTTCCCAGGCTGCAAGGGTAACGCTTTCTCCTCTAAATTCGTTATGAAAGACTTTGTCGTCAATTTTGTAATTAGCCGGAGCTCTTATGGGAGTCATGGGAGAGATAAGTTTTTCATTTATCGCAGCTGCAATTACAAGGGGTTTTATTACAGATCCCGGTTCGTAAGGAGTATTTATGTAGCGGGGATTTATTTTTGATATGAATCCTCTACCTCTTTTTTTACCGTATTTGTAAAAGGGCCAAGAAGCGGCAGAGATAATATCCCCTGTTTTAGGGTTCATTATAACAACATTTATAAATCGTGGATGCCATTTTTTTCCATACTTTTCAATGGTTTTTTCCACCATATATTGTAGATTTGCGTCGATTGTTAGAATTACATTATTCCCTTTTTTATAAGAAGTGAATAGTGCATTAGGGTCGGTTACATAAAGGTTTCCCCTTGCATCTTTTGTTCCTGATATTACCGTTTTTTTTCCGGTGATTATTTTATTTTTTTCAAGATAAAGTTCCAGTCCGCTTATACCTCTTCCATCCGAGTTCAAAACACCGACTAGAGTTGAGCCTACATCGTAAGGGTTTTTCCTGTCATATTCAGGCATTACTCCGACAAGATCTCTTAGTTTTGGTTTTTCTCCGGTTGTTTTTATGTAGTTTTTATTTAGCTTTTCCGCTTTTTTTCTATATTTTCTAATGTTTCCGTCAACCCCTTTTTTTAACCACGTAAATCTTTTATTTTTTGAAAGAGAATCGGTAAGTTCTTTTTTACTGATTATTGTGTTCCCAAATTCCTTTCGGAAGATTTTAATGAATGTTTTCTTGTTTTTGATAAGAGCAGGTCTTATATAGAAGGAGCATTCTTTTTTGCTGACGGCAAGAGGAATACCGTTTCTATCAAAAATTTCTCCTCTTTCCGATTTCAGAGTTAATTTACCGGTGTACTGTTTTTCAAGGAAGGAAAGAAACTTTTCTTTATCGAAGTAAGAAAGGCTTAACAGTTTGATTGTAAAAACAAAAATCATAGCGGTTGATATGAATAAAAAAGCATTAAGCCTTCCATCCTCAAACGGTTTTAAGAATGTGTAAAGTTTTCCTAATACGGCTTTAATTTTGTAATAGATCCACTTCATTCTATGTAATAAACCTCGTTTTCTTTTAAAGCTTTCATCTTTTTCGTTGCTCTATCTACATTCTCAGGTTTTATTGTTGAATAGTATTTTATTTGAAGCTCGTTATATTCTGTTTTGAGTTTGTGAATTTCCGCTATTGTTTTGGCAATTTTTCTCTTTTCGGTAACGCATGTTGAACGTAAGTTTACAAGCTTGAAAATCATAAACATGAAAAGGAAAGGGGAGAAAATAATAAACAATATCTGAAGATACTTAAACCAGTTGATTTTCACATTGCACCTTTAATTTCACAACCTATATTTTAATGTAATTTCTTGGCGCCTGTAGCTCAGCTGGATAGAGCCCAGGACTCCGGATCCTGGTGTCGCGGGTTCGAATCCCGCCAGGCGCACCAAATCTTACTTATTTCTTGCTCATTCTTTTTTTGCTTGTTCGATAATCGATTCCGGTATTTCGATAGGATAGTTTCCGTTAAAACAAGCGGTACAGTACCCACACTCTTCTCCACCGGCAGCCTTTAACATTCCTTCAAGGGATAGATAAGCAAGTGAATCCGCTTCAATATAATTTGCGATTTCTTCAACCGAATGGTTAGATGCTATCAGTTGGTCCTTTGTCGGTGTATCTATTCCGAAGTAGCAAGGCCACTTTGTCGGCGGAGAGCTTATTCTCATGTGAACTTCCGTAGCTCCCGCTTCCTTTAGCATTCTAACAATTTTCCTACTGGTAGTTCCTCTTACTATAGAATCATCTATCACTATAACCCTTCTACCTTTTAGCACATCAGGTACCGGATTTAGTTTTACCTTTACGCTTATATCTCTATTTTTTTGGGTTGGTTTAATAAAAGTTCTTCCTACGTAGTGGTTTCTTATAAAGCCAAGTTGAAAAGGAAGTCCGCTTTCTTCAGAATATCCTATGGCAGGTACGAGTCCGGAATCGGGCACAGCTATAACGACGTCCGCTTTGACCGGGTTTTCACGGGCAAGTGTTTTCCCAAACTCTTTCCTTATTCCATAGACGCTTTTTTCGAAAATATGGCTATCCGGCCTTGAGAAATAAACAAATTCGAATATACATTGGGATTTTTTATGTTTTTCATCTTTAAACGGGAAGCATGAGGTGGTTCCTTTTGGATTTACGGTAACCATCTCGCCCGGCTCTATGTCTCTTATATATTTTGCTCCTAAAAGATCAAGTGCACATGTTTCAGATGTAAATATTACAGAGTTTTCCAGTTTTCCCATTACAAGAGGTCTGAATCCCCACGGGTCTCTTAGAGCGACAAGTTTACCGTTATTCATTATGAGAAGAGAAAAAGCACCTTTTAGTTTTGCTACGGCGTCGATAATTTTTTCTTCTAATGTTTCTTTTCGGGATTTCACAATTAAATGGGTTATAACTTCCGAATCCGATGTTCCTCGAAAAATAGAGCCTTCGTCTTCAAGTTTTTTCCTGAATTCAAGAGCGTTGATAATGTTTCCGTTATGGGAAATTGCAAGTTTTCCGATTTTTGATGAGACGACTATAGGTTGAACATTATCTATTGAGTCGGAGGCTCCTGAAGTGGAATACCTATTGTGCCCGATTGCTATTGTTCCTTTCAGCTCTCCAAGTTTTTCCGTTGAAAAAACGGCTGATACCAGCCCGAAATTTTTATGATATTTGATTTCGTTTTTGTCAAATACGGCAACGCCAGCACTTTCCTGGCCTCTGTGCTGTAAAGCATAAAGTCCAAGATATGTGTAATAAGCGGCGTGTTCACTGTTGTATATTCCAAAAACTCCACAATAATCTTTAAGTTTTTCCATATAGTTGAGCCTCTCCCGGATATTAAAGTTTGTAATCCGAATTATAACATTAACATCTCCATTTAAGATATAATAATCGGGAATTTGTTAAAGTTTTTGCAAGGGAGAAAATTATGGAAAGAAAAGGAATTCTTTATGAAGGGAAAGCGAAAACCCTTTATCTTACAGATGGTGAGGATTTTTTGGTGCAATATTTTAAGGATGATACTACCGCCTTTGACGGGATGAAAAAAGAGCAATTAGAGGATAAAGGGCTTATAAATTGCGCTATTTCCATGAAGATTTTTGAGTTTTTGGAAAAGAACGGTGTAAAAACTCATTTTGAGAAGATGTTATCTCCTAGGGAAATGTTAGTAAAAAAGTGTGAGATTATTCCTGTTGAGGTTGTTGTTAGGAATGTTGCAGCCGGTAGTTTTTCAAGGCGTTATGGTGTAAAGGAGGGGACTCCTATTAAAGAACCTTTTTTAGAACTTTTTTATAAATCCGATGAACTTCATGATCCGATGGTTTGTGTCAATCATGTTTTCCTGTTTGGATGGGCGGATAGAGATGAAATTGATTTTATGACAAAAGAGGCACTTAAAATCAATAATCTTTTGAGGAACTTTTTTGCCAACATAGATATTGTTCTGGTTGATTTTAAACTTGAGTTTGGTAGGCATAACGGAAAGGTTATTCTTGCCGATGAGATTACACCTGATAGTTGTAGGCTTTGGGATAAGTCGACAGGAGAAGTACTTGATAAAGACCGGTTTAGAAAAGATATGGGAAATGTTGTTGAAAGTTATAAGGAGATATACGGAAGAATTATGGAAAGGTACGGAGAGTAAATATGGATAAGAAGTTGTTAAGTAATGTTGATAAAGAGATGAAGATTGTTATTGAAAAATATAAAGAGCCTAAAAATATAAAGAGAGTTTTGTCGGGGATGAGGCCAACAGGAAAACTTCATCTCGGGAACTATTTTGGAGCTTTGAAAACATGGTTGGAACTTCAGGATAGAGCTGAGAGTTTTTTCTTTGTAGCTGATTGGCATGCGATAACTACTTCCTATAATAATCTTTCCTCTCTTTCCGATAATACGGTAGAGATGATGGCTGATTGGCTTGCTGTAGGGATAGACCCAGAGAAATCCACGCTTTTTGTCCAATCATGGGTTAAAGAGCATGCGGAACTTTATCTGCTTCTTGGGATGACTGTTCCCGTTAGGTGGCTTGAAAGAAATCCTACCTATAAAGAGATGATGGAAAATTTAAAAGATAGAGAGCTTGCAACTTATGGATTTTTAGGTTACCCGGTTCTTCAAGCCGCTGATATTATTATCTATAAGGCGGATGTTGTTCCCGTAGGGATAGATCAGGTTCCTCATCTGGAGCTTACAAGGGAGATAGCAAGACGTTTTAATAATTTTTTTGGAAAAATTTTTCCTGAGCCGAAACCTTTTCTATCGGAAGCGCCTAAGCTACCGGGGCTTGACGGGAGAAAGATGAGCAAAAGTTACGGAAATTGTATCTATCTTTCCGATATGGAGGATGAGGTAAACAGTAAAGTTAAAGGTATGGTTACAGATCCTTCCCGTGTTAGAAAAACTGATCCTGGGCATCCTGAAATCTGTCCGGTTTTTGCTTATCATAATATTTTTACTGATAAAGAAACGGTTTTACAAATAGAAAAGGAGTGTAAAGCAGGACAGATAGGTTGTGTTCAGTGTAAAAGGATGCTTGCTAAGAATTTGAATAGCTTTTTGGAACCTATTAGAAGCAAAAGAGAAAAACTTCTTTCCGATAAAAAACAGATGGTAGATATCTTTATTGAAGGAAGTAGAAAAGCCGAATATATAGCTTCGGAGACTATATCGGAAGTGAGAGAAGCTATGAATTTTTTAAAACCGGAGGGTTTATGAATGTTAGGAAGATTATTTTGAGACTTGGCTTGGCGTCTCTTCTTATCTATCTATTTATTCTATTTGTTGCTCAGAAGTGAGGTTGAAGTGACCGATGATAGAGTTTTTATGGAACTTGCTATAGAGGAAGCATACAGGGGAAAAGGTCAGACTCTTCCTAATCCGGCTGTCGGAGCAGTTATAGCTAAGGATGGAAAAGTTATAGCTTCGGGTTACCATGAGGGATACGGTGCACCGCATGCCGAAGTTATGGCTATTGAGAAAGCGGGAAAAGATGCGGAAGGGTCAACTATTTATGTTACTCTTGAGCCGTGTAATCATTACGGAAAAACACCTCCGTGTGCTAAAAGAATAGTGGAAGCCGGAATAAAAAAAGTTGTTATAGGTATTAAAGACCCTAATTCTGTTGCTTCCGGTGGAATAGATACTCTTAAAAAAGCCGGTATTTCCGTATCCGGTTGTATGTGTGAAAAAAGCTGTTTTGAGCTTATAGATGACTTTTATGTTCTTTTGAAAACAGATAGGGCTTTTTGTTCTATTAAACTTGCTTTGACTCTTAATGGAAAGATAGCTCGAAATGACGGTTCATCAAAGTGGATTACGGGAGAAATGGCACGAAAATTTGTTCATAGACTTAGAGGTTTTCATAATGCTGTTATGGTTGGGATAAAAACGGTTTTGAAAGATGACCCTTTGCTTAATGTAAGGTTTGTTGTTACAGATGTTCAACCTAAAGCGATTGTTGTTGATAGAGAACTTAAAATACCTATTGACTCAAGGCTTGTAAAAGAGAGGGCCAAAGATCTTATAATCGTTACTTCTAAAAAATCTTCCTTTTCTCATAAGAGTAGCATACTCAAGGGTTTAGGTGTTTCTCTTTTGCCTGTTTCCGATAGATCGGGAGTTCTTGACCTTGAGGAGATACTTGTAAGGTTGAGACAAGAGATGGGAATTTTTAGTGTTATGTGTGAAGGGGGAAGTATTCTTGCTTCGGCTCTTATAGATGCTAATTTGGTTGATAAATATTATCTTTTTTATGCTCCGAAGTTTTTTGGTAGTGGTATAGATATGTTGAGAGGATATTCTTTTGAAAAAGAAGTTTCGATTTTTTCCGTGGAGTCGTTGGGAGATGATTATTTGGTTAAAGGTTATTCGGGGAATCTTAAAGGATTTATATAATGAAAAAGAGGTTGTTCATAGGGACAAAGGTGACCCTTCCTAACGATGAATTTTTTCTGATAAAAAATGAAATTGCTTCTCTTGGTATAGAAGGTAATTGGGTTAAGCCGGAAAATTTGCATTTTACTTTCCGGTTTCTGGGGGATGTTTTTTCTTCGTCTGTTTATGAACTCGGGAAATCGATAAAAAACAGTGTTAGTTGTCTTTCTTCCAGAGAGGTTGTATTGAAGGGACTTGGAGTTTTTCCGGATGTTAAAACTGCAAGGGTTTTGTGGGTTGGTGTAGAAGGTGATTTAGCCGATATAAAAACGGCAGTGGATGGAGCTCTTGAACCTTTTAGTTTTGAAAAAGAGAAAAGGAAGTTTAGACCTCATGTTACTTTAATGAGAATAAAAAAACTTCGCCACAGGACAAAGTTTTCCTATTTTCTTTCAAAAATGAGTGATAAAGAATTTTTGGAGATGGAAGTTAGGCAAATTTCTCTTATAGAGAGTGTTTTAACATCGGAAGGACCTTTGTATAAACCGTTAAAGGTGGTGGATTTAAGATGAACTATGAGCTTCTTGTTCCGCCGGTTGTAGGTGGTGTAATCGGTTATTTTACCAACTATGTAGCTATAAAGATGCTCTTTCGCCCTAAAAAGCCATACTATATCTTTGGGAAAAGGATACCCTTTACTCCGGGACTTATTCCATCAAAAAGGGAGAAGCTTGCCCTTTCAATAGCTAAAGTGGTAAAAGAAAATCTTTTAACAGAGGATACCCTTAGAAAAAGATTGAACGAGGAGAAGATAAAAGACAGTATAGAGAATCTGGTTAACAAAGGTCTAAGTGAGGTGCTTTCTAATCTTCATACCTACGTTGAAAATTTTGTTTCCGATATTTCAGATAAGAATTTTTTTGATTTGTTTAATATTGTTGATCTTGAAAAGAGTGTTGCCAGTGTAGTTGATTACCTGTTTCAGGATGAACGGAAACTTGGTGATATTCTTCCTGAGAAGATGAAAGAGCAGATGGATGAAATTTCCGATTTTTTGGTTGAGAAGCTGTTAAATATAGCCGGAGATAGAATTGAATCTGAAGAATTTAGGGAATTTATAATTTCGAGAATTGTATCTTTTCTTGATAGTTCTGGGAAAATCCCGGATGTTGTTATATTCAGGAAACCTGTCTATGCGATAGCTGAGGCTATTACCGATAGAATTTTAAAAGTTTTGCAAGATACTTTGGAAAGCAGAAAGTTTGAAGAGAAGGTAAAGGTTTATCTGCGGGAACTTACGTTGAAGTTAAACGAGAGAGAGATAAAAGGTTTAATGGGAGATATGGGGTTTGATGGTAATATTCTAATAAAAAAAATTACAGGATTTATTTATGAGAATTTTAACGTTACGATAGGAGAGAGCACATTTATTAGAAGGCGTATCTATTCTGTAATAGTTGAATGGATAAAAGGGTTTGTAGAAAATAATAGAACGTTTATCATTTTATCTCTTACGAAAAATCTTTTAAATATTATTGAAAAGGAACTTCCTGTAATAATGGAGTCGATAGATATAGAAAATCTTGTGGTTGAAAGGGTAAACTCCCTTCCAATAGAAGAGGTGGAAGGAATTATTCTTAAACTTATAGATGAGGAGTTGAAGTATATTACTCTTCTCGGTGGGGTTTTAGGATTTATAATAGGAGCTTTTCAAGATATTTTGTTTTTTCTCTAAATTTGATAGAATTCACCTTCTGTTTTAACCGTATTTAGAAGGAAAAATGAATTTTTTTAGTTTAAAAACGATTCCAAAATCGGGAATACTTGTATTTTTACTGTCCGTTTTTTCGGCAATTGTTATTTATGGGTTTAATTTTATCGGTTCTTCCGTGGATAGGTATTATCAGGGTGATGCTTTTATTGTTAACAGACTTGGACAGATAAGGGGTTCCATACAGCGTTATTCAAAGTTGAAGCTGTTTTGTCTTATGAAAAATTCGGATTCCGAATTTTGTAGTAAGGCTGCCGGTGTTAGAAATTTTGTGGATTCGTCTTTAGATGAGATAGAAAATTCATATTTGAAAAGTGAAAGATTCTCTTCATTAAAAAGAAAAGTTGGTTTCGGAGATACATTTTCTTTATTGAAAAAAGAGTGGGAAATTCTTAAGAATATGGATGTTCCTGAAAAGTTTGTGCCTTTAAGCGAAGATTGCTGGACAATCTCCGATGCTTTGACCTGGAAAGCTCAGAGAATTTCGGAAATAAAAAATCAAGAATTGCTTTCTTTGGTAAAATATATAAAAAATTGGCTTCTTGTTTTTCTTGTGTTTCTTATTCTTACTGTTTATTTTCTTGTCAATAGGGATCTTGAAAAGGATGTTATACTTGATAAATTAACTTCGCTATATAATCGTAATTTTTTTGATAAAGAATTACAAAGAAAGATATGGATTTGTAGGAAAAACGGAAATCCTGCTTCTTTGGTAGTGGTTGATATAGACCTTTTTAAAAAGATAAATGACAACTATGGGCATCTCAAAGGAGATGAGGTTTTATCAAAAGTGGCTTCTATAATAAAGGAGCAGATAAGAGATGGTGATATTGCTTTTAGATATGGGGGAGAAGAGTTTATCGTTGTTCTTCCCGGTATTGGTTTAGATGGAGCGTTAATGGTTGCAGATAGAATCAGAAAAGCTGTTGAGAATGCGGATTTTGGATTAAAGAGAAAAGTAACTGTGAGTTGCGGTGTTGCGGAATATAATCCCGGGGAAAAGCTTGAGCAGTTTGTTGATAGAGCTGATAAAGCTTTATATAAGGCTAAAAATAACGGAAGGAATCGATGTTGGATTGCGGGAGATAACCTATAATTAGGTTTGTAGTGGGAGGGTCTATGGATTTATTCTTTTTAAATCATAATTGTTGGGCTGTTAATACAGTGTTAATTTGCAACGATATGTGAAAGTAACAATACCGATATTTTTAAAAACAGCTGCCCCTAAGGGCAGCTGTTTTACTTGAGCAGCTTGATAATTTCGTTTATATGTTTCCCAAGGCTTTTTGCTGTTTCTATACCTTCAGGGTTAAATTCAAAACCGGATTCGGACTGTTTTGCTACTGCTGCACATCCAAAGTGAGCTGTTGGAGAGGTATCTCCTATCACAACCATTCCATGAATTAGCGCCCAATTGTGGATGGCTTGAATTGTGTGTTCTTGACCTCCGTGAATTGTGGCTCCTACAGCTATTCCACCACAGAATTTGTTCTTTAAATTCCAATTAACTCTTAATGCCCTTGAGCGGTCAAATAAAGATTTTAGTTTTCCTGTTACAGAGCCAAAATAAACCGGTGAACCGATTATTATGAAATCAGCGGCTGCTACTTTCTCCGCTATTTCTTGGAAACCGTCTTTTAAGATACACACTCCTCCGTTTTTTTTACACGCTCCGCAAAGTTTGCAGTATCCTATTTCATAGTTTGAAAGAGAGATAATTTCTTTTTTCAAGTCACTATCTATCTCCTCAAATGCTGTTTCGATGAGCTTTAAGGTGGAACCTTCTCTATGTGATCCGTTTATTCCTACAATTTTTTTCACTCGCTACCTCCATTTTTTGGATTTTACTTGAATTATATTTTATCATTGAAATTATCAAACTGTGTTTGTTAAGGTAGGAGAAATGAAAGAGCTTTTGCCAGTAAAGGTGGTTTTTAAAAATGGGGTTTTTGTTCCCCTGGAAATTGTTTCTATTCCCGAAAATTCGGAAGGTATAGTGGTGTGCACTCCTACGAATAAAAGTGAAGATGTTTCCCACTGGTGGGATTTTGTTGATGGTGATAAAAATTGGAAGAATGCTCTGAAATTATTTATAGAAAAAATACCTGCTATTGTTTATCCTGAGGATGTTAAGTTAGTAATACGGGATGATGAAGCGGAAGTTGTTGTTATTCTGGAAAATGATGAGACAGCCTTTCTCAATCCGTTGATGGAAGCCGGATATAGGGTTTACCAGTCCACGGGAATTTTTTTACCTATTCAGGTTATCTCCAAAAGGAGACTTGACAGATGGCGAGAATTTGAAAGAGACATATTTTCTCAGATAGAAAAAGGCATATCTCTCTGGAGGTAAAAACTGAACAGGAAAGTTCTTGAGCGGCTTCCCGTTATGGATATAGAAGTTACTGATGTAAAAATATTTCCTTTTGATACCTCTTCTATCGGCGGAAACGTAAAAGCTGTGGCGGAAATTACTCTAAACGGTATTTTGAAGATAAAAGATATAAAAATTGTGGAATCAAACAGAGGTTATTTCATTCAGATGCCTACAAGGAAATCACGCTTGGGAGAGTTTGTCTCTATTGTAGAAATTGATAATAAGGATCTTTACAATCATATACGAAGAATGGTACTTGATAGATTTAAGGAAGAGATAGCAAAATACGATTCTTATCTTGATTAAATTACTCTTTTGATGGAACAGCGGTTTTTGTTTTTATTAATGATGGATATTCAATATTTAGTGCTTTACAGTCCCTTATACAGTTTAAGCATCTGATACAGGAAGGGCTGTTCGGACTTTTATATATTTTATGATCTACGGGGCATACATCCTGACAGTGGTTGCATTCCGTACATAAATTTTTATCGTGAGAAAGTTGAATAAAGGATATTTTGTTGAATATTGAGAAGAAAGCTCCAAGAGGGCATAAAAATCTACAAAAAGGTCTTTTGGTGAAAATACTTCCGCCGACTATTAAGATCATTATTGCTAATTTAAAATTAAATAACCAACCTGCCATTTTTCTTATATTTTCGTGGAAGGTAACCCAATAGATTCCCGCTTCGAGAGTTCCTACCGGACATATCATGCAGAACAGATGTTTTTTAAA
>Ga0256840_1001767_pt1 | contig 19803 bp, 18 predicted proteins | sample 355202metaG_FD_185969 | JGI IMG/M metagenome (GOLD analysis project Ga0256840, IMG submission 185969) | Hydrothermal vent microbial communities from Mid Atlantic Ridge, Atlantic Ocean - 355-202 | ecosystem: Environmental > Aquatic > Marine > Hydrothermal vents | place: Atlantic Ocean: Mid...
GCAAAGTTTTTTTCATCTTTAAAATACTCATAGGTTTTTTCAATGGGCATATCGATAATATCGGCAATGTTATAGCCATCAAGTTTAACCGAGAGAGAACGAGGACGAAGCCTATGACCATCACAAGAATCACACTCTTTTTCGGTCATATATTCAGACATATCTTTTTCATCGGAGAACATGTCATGGGCAAATTTTACTACCCCTGGCCATTCACGTTTAAGATTATGTCGTTTCCAAGTAAACGTTACATCATTTCCTCCACCATACAAAATGGAATTTTTCTGATACGACTCCAACGACTCATACGGAACATCGGTAGGAATATCATTCTGCTCACAGTAAGCTGTTAAAAATTTGGTGTAATAACTCTTGTTAAAGCCATACATGATTTTAACTGCCCCTTTGTCAATACTAAGTGCCGTGTCAATTACTTTGGTCAAGTCAATCACATAACGAATACCCAAGCCATCACAAGTAGGACATGCTCCTTTAGGAGAGTTAAAAGAGAAACTTACAGGTTCTAGTGGCTCAAAAGAGAGCTTACAATCAAAACACGCCAAATGTTCAGAGTAGTGAATGTGTTGTCTATCAATCTGTGGAAACTCCTCATGGTTAAGCACTTCAAGTTCCACTTCACCATACGCCTCTTTGAGTGCTTTTTCGACATCTTGCCCTATTCTGTCACGGCTCTCTTCTTTAATGACCACTCTGTCTATGACCACTTTAATGGTATGTTTTTTGGTTTTGGAGAGTTCTATCTCTTCATCTAAACGAACCATGACCCCATCTATCATGGCACGAACGTAGCCTTTGTGACGGAGTGACTCTATCATGTCGGCGAATGTTCCTTTTTTCTCTTTGACCAAAGGAGCTAAGATGACCAGTTTTGCCCCATCGGGAAGTTTTAAAACCTCTTCAATGATGTCAGAAGCTGACATAGAAGAGATGGCTTTACCACACTCATGACAATGCTGTTTGCCCACACGAGCAAAAAGCAGACGCAAGTAGTCATAAATCTCCGTAATCGTTCCCACCGTTGAGCGTGGGTTTTTAGAGGTGGTCTTTTGGTCAATGGCAATGGCAGGGGTTAAACCCTCAATTTTATCTACCTCTGGTTTGCCCACACGTCCTAGAAACTGCCGTGCATAGGAAGAGAGCGACTCAATGTAACGCCGTTGCCCTTCTGCATAAAGTGTCGAAAATGCTAAGGTTGATTTTCCACTACCACTAATGCCTGTGATGACCACCAGTTTATTTTTAGGTATTTTCACATCTATATTTTTTAAGTTATTCTCTTTTGCTCCGTAAACTTCTATCTGTTGATTTTTCATATTTAATTATCCTAAAAACATTTTTTTCATAAGTAGTAGCATTGCTACAAGATACATAATAAGCAAGTAAGTTTTGTGTTTTGATGAACTCACTTTGTCTTTAAGCCAAATGCCTAAAAAGACCCCCAAAAGGGAAGCCACTGCAACATAAAGACCTTTTTCTAAATCTATTGTTCCTGCACTTAAATGAGATACTAAGCCAGCCAAAGAAGAGAATGCCACAAAAAAAAGCCCTGCTGAAACAGCCTTTTTAATGGGGTAGTGAAGAAATCCTGCTAAAATTGGGGTAAGCAAAATAGAACCACCAACCCCTAAAGCGATGGCAAAAATTCCAATGAGTACCCCTACACCAAAGAGTACTGGAGTGTGAAGTGTTTTTACTGTTCCATCATCTGATATTTTAGAAGAGAAGAGCCTAAAGAGTGCAAAGGTGAGTAGCCCTAAAAAGAGATACTCTAAAATAGTAGATGAAACCATACCTGAAACATACGCCCCCATAAAGCCACCCACAAAACCACCAACACCTACCCAAACACCCTCACCCAAAATGAGTGAGCCTTTTTTGTAGTTGAGGTATGAACCAAAAAGCGAAGAGAAAACCATCTGCACAATGGAAATTCCAATGGCTGTCTTAATGTCAATGCCTAATATCATAAGAATGGGAATGAGTATCATACCCCCACCAATACCAAAGAAACCAGAGAGTGTTCCTACGAGTACGCCAACTAAAACTAATATGATTTCCATGCTTAATATTGCTCCATTTTTTTAAAGACTTGAAACTAAAAAGGGATTATATCATTAAATAAGGGGAATTGGTAGAGGTAGATAAGTTGGGGTTTGAGTACCCCAACCTTTGATGATTCTATAAGTAAATAAAATCTTTTAGAAAACGTAAGTTGCCCCTACGGTTACAGCTGTTTGTGAATGCGTTACATTGGCTGTTGAACCGTTGGCTGCAGCTTGTCCTGCACCTGCTTGGGCTTGAGCTTGGGTTGCACCATGTTGCAATGCCCCACCATATGCCATACCATAGGTCATCGCCGTGGTATCAAAACTATTGCTTGCTTCTGGAGAGTAAACACCTGCTAAACTTAATCTTAATACTTTAGAGATGGCATAATCAGCACCTAAAGTATAATGGTCTTCAACAATGGCAGGGAAACCTGATAGATTAAAAAAGTTTACTGCTGCATTGTCAAAAGAAGTTGCACCATCTAACTCTTGAACAGGTGATTTTCCATGGTTATACCCTGCTCTTAATCCCCAAGTTGGTGTTACATATTGGTATCCTAAAGAAACTACATTTTGGTTTTCCCATCCGAAATCTTTGTAACCTGTGGCATCACCCCATTGTATCTGTTTTAAATCAACTGCAAAAGTACTGTTTCCCATTTTATAGGCAGCACCTACGCCAATCTCTGCTGGTTGGTCAAGTTGATCACCTGAAGTAACCGAATGTACACCAAAGTCACGCATGGCATTAGAGATGTTTCCTTTATAGTTTGCTGCTATTTTTGATTTATAGAGTCCACCTAAAGTCAAATCTCCTAAATCATACGCCAAACCTGCACTCATACCCAAACCAACACTTGAATCTTTTTTATTTTGTGATGCACCTGCTGGTGTTTGATAGTTAATTTCTAAAGTAGAGTATTGAAGTACAGGTGCTACGGCTACGGTGAAATCTCCTGTGGTGTAGGCAACAGGAATAGAGAGTTTAGCAATACCCAATTCTGTTTGCATTCCAAAGACACCTGAATTTTGTTTTGCTTTTTTATAGTCTGTACCCATACCTGCTGTACCTGCTAAAGAGATACCCCAAACGATATTGTCGTTGTTTCTATGAACATAAGCAAAGCCAGGAATAAAAGAACGGTCGGCATCAGATTTACTCGTCGCAGTCATAGCACTTGTTAATTGTGGGTGAGCATCAGATTTAAAATTCACATCTGGTTGAAACATAGTCACATATCCTGTAAACTCCGAACCTTTAACATCTTTAATCATTGCAGGGTTAGCGTAAAGTGATTCAGCTCCATGTGAGACAGCCATACCAACGCCACCCATACCCGTAGCTTTTGCACCATCTCCTATCATTAAGTCACCATTGGTTGCAAAAAGTGTTGCTGAAGCGATGGTTGAGAGTAAAATAAGTTTTTTCATAATTTTTTCCTTTGTAATGAAATTATCTATCTTTATTATAGATTATAATTATTAATAAAGCAAGAGAATATTAAAATTTATTATAATTTAAGTTAAATTATAATCTTAAAATATAATTAAAATAATTTAGATAGAATTTTACTTAAAAACATTAGGATAACTTATGATTATTATTCCTGCTCGTATAGGTTCAAGCCGTTTCCCCAACAAAGTTTTAGCAGATGTCGCTGGATTGCCTATGGTTATTCGGACGGCTAAGGCTGTTCAAAATATTGATAATGTAGCCATAGCAACGGATTCACTAGAGGTGATAGAAATGGCTAAAATCCATAACATAGAAGCTGTCATGACTTCTAGTGACCATAACTCAGGCACTGACCGAATATTTGAAGCAGCCCAAAAGTTAAATCTTGGTGATGATGAGGTGATTATTAATGTGCAAGGAGATGAACCTTTTATAGAAGAAGCTGTGGTAAGAGCTGTTTATGACTTAACTGTTCAAAATAGAGCCGATGAAACAGTAATGATGAACTCTTGCTATAAACTGATGCAAAGTCCTGAAGCAGATGACCCTAACATTGTGAAACTCATTACATCTAGTGAGAATATGGCACTCTATTTTTCACGTGCTAAAATCCCCTTTCCTAGAGACCACCACTTTAACAACTACAAAGGGCATTTAGGTATTTATGGTTTTACTAAAAAGTCATTAGAACGCTTCTGTAAGCTTAGCCCTGCCCCACTTGAAGAGATAGAAAAACTCGAACAACTTCGTGCTTTGTATCATGGATTTAAGATTGCCATGGTGGAAGTTGAGACAAAAAGTTTTGGGATTGATACCCTTGAAGATTTGGAAAATGCATTAAAAATTCACGGTTAATGCTTTATTAACTTTTGATTTTCTATTTATTTATGTTAATGTTATATACTATTTAATAATAGATAAGACTATGAAGGACTTTAATGTATAAAACTATTTTACTCTCTGGCTTAGTGTCAGCTTCTCTCTTAGCAGGAGAGATAAACTTTCAAAATGCACCCAAAGCACCCTTGCACAAACTTCCTAATGGTAAAAATAAAATCTTCTCTTTTCATGAGATATTAAAAGATGCCATGCATTCTGTGGTCAATATCTCAACCAAAACCATTGTAAATAACAATCAAAATAAACAAAGACTCTACAACGACCCATTTTTTCAAGAGTTTTTTGGGCAAGGAACACAAACGCAACAAGCACCAACCAAAAGAGACAATGCTTTAGGCTCTGGGGTAATTGTCTCCGAAGATGGCTACATTGTAACCAATAACCATGTCCTAACCGATGCCGATGAAATTACCGTTGTGATTAAAGGTTCAAGCAAAAAATACCAAGCCAAAGTCATTGGAAAAGACAAAGACAGTGATTTAGCCGTCATAAAAATAGACGTACAAGGGCTTACCCCCATTAAACTTAGTCATATTAATGATGTTAAATTAGGCGATGTTGTCTTTGCCATTGGTAACCCTTTTGGGGTAGGAGAAACCGTAACACAAGGAATTATTTCAGCCCTTAACAAAAGCCATGTGGGCATTAATAAATATGAGAACTTCATTCAAACTGATGCGTCCATTAATCCTGGAAACTCTGGTGGAGCATTAATTGACTCTCGTGGGGCATTAATTGGGATTAACGCTGCCATTCTTTCTCAATCGGGAGGCAACCATGGAATTGGCTTTAGTATTCCCATTGACATGGTACGCAATGTCGTAAGTAAACTCATTAAAGATGGAAAAGTAAATCGTGGGTTTATGGGCGTTAATATCTCTGAAGTTACTGAAAAGTTAAAAAAACTTTACCACCATAAAGAAGGTGCGATTGTGACCAATATTCAGCTCAACTCTCCTGCTAACTTAGCACAACTTCAACGTGGTGATTTAATCTATGGCATCAATGGCAAAACAATAAAAACACCCTCTGACCTACAACGTGTTGTTAGCTCTTTTTCTCCTAATGAAACCATTAAAATTTTCATAGAACGTGAACAGAAAAACATTGTCAAAGAGTTACAACTTGCCAATCTTAATGGTAGCTCTAAAATAACAGGAAACTTAATCAAAATTGAAGGTTTACGACTTAGTGAATTAACCCCTCAAATACGACAAGAGTATCAAATTCACCCGAGCATTACAGGTGCTTATATTGAGGGGGTACTTGATAAAAGCCAAGCCGATAAAAATGGTTTTATGGCTGGAGACATTATTATTCAAATTGAAAATCAAACCATTAAAAATGTGGCTGATGCAACACATGCTTTTAAAGCATTAAAAGGCATGACCAAAAGAGTTTATGTCAATCGCGAAGGGTTCATCTTGTTATTGGTAACAAAATAGAATCTACGAATTATAAACGTCTAATCTTTAAAAATGACGATGTCGTAATTGGTCGTGGTTACGACTGATTTATGCTTAGGAACTGCCCCATTATGATTGACTTTAGAGAGTTCTTCTCTTAAGTCTTTAATCTCATTGTTCATTAAATCCATCTGCTCTTTAAGCTTTAAAATAACATCTACTCCTGCTAAGTTGATGCCCATTTTACGCGTAAGTTGCAGTACAAATTTAATCTTATCAATATCACGTTGTGAGTAGAGTCGCATACGCCCTTGTGTTCGTGAGGGGCAAATTAGACCCTCTTTTTCATATTGACGTAAAGTTTGTGGGTGAATATCTAACATTGTAGAGACAACAGAAATAAGATAAACAGGTTCATCATAACTATGATGCATACGCTACTCCTCAGATGCAATTTCGCTTGATGGCAATTTCTCTTCTAGCATATTTTTTAAATCTTCATCTAAATCATCTACATTTGGTAAAATAATATTGGCAGTAAAATAGAGATTACCCATAAGTGTGGTTTTTCTATCTTTTACCCCTTTACCTTTAATTCTGAACTTCTGTCCATTTTTAGTACCTTTTGGCACTTTAAGCGTAATATCATCATAAAGTGATGTTGAAATGGTTATTTTCCCACCAAATAGTGCTTCTTTTAACGGAACATCCATTGTGGTATATAAATCATTCTCTTTTCGCTCAAAAGTAGGAGAAGGGGCAACTTCAACTTTAATCAGTAAATCACCATTTTTTCCCATGCCAGAGTGACCTTTCCCTCGCACTCTTAAGGTTTCACCATTTTTAATTCCTGCTGGGATTTTAATGTCAAAACCATCACCACTAACAGAGACATGATGTTTTCCACCAAGTACAGAGACAGCAAAAGGAATGGTAATGGTCGTTTTTTGGTCAAGGTCCATAGAACCTCCACCAAATCCACCTCCACCGAAACCTCCTGCTCCACCAAAGATATTTTTAAGAAGTTCATCTAAATCTACATTCGAACCTCCTTGGGTTTGAGCAAAGTCATGGAAGTTTTGACCCCCAAATATCTGGTCGCCATACATATCGTATTCATCTTTTTTCTTTTTATCAGAGAGTACTTCATACGCAGCATTAATCTCTTTAAATTTATCAATGGCTGATTTATCTTTATTGACATCTGGGTGGTATTTACGGGCTAACTTTCTATAAGCTTTCTTAATCTCATCGGCACTGGCACTTTCACTTACTCCTAAAGTCTCATATAAACTTTTTGACATTCTTTTTACCTTGTTTTCATAATATTAAGAAAATTATATCAAAAACTCTTAGTCGATGTCAATCAAGGTTATGTTATTTTTCAGATTGATTTTCAATTAAGCTAAAAACAACGATAAAGAGTGGAATCGCCAAAAAAGTAAGGTAGGGTATAAGAAGCAATAGCTCCCTTGAATTTAAATAAAAAAAGCCTAAAACCAATAAACAATATGCCCCTAAACGATAAAAAGAAAAAGAGGCTTTAGCATCTTTACTTGTCTCCCAAATAGAACGTCTGGATTTTTTTAAATTGGCACGTTCCTCTTTGACCACATCGACCAATTTTTTTTCTTCTTTATTCTCTTCAAGAACTTGCTCATCATACAAATCATAAGGGTCTTCAAGTTTATCTAAAGTATCGCGTCCATCATCAGTCACTGCCCCTGCCTTAAGTGCTTTACTTACCATATTTTTATGGGATTGCATCGAAGCCAACATAATTAAAGATGAAGAGAAAAAAGCAACTTGGGCATTAATCAACCATATTTGACCTTGCCATAAGTAGATAACAACTGCTAACAAAAGGTCTATAATCAATAAATTTAAAAGTACTTTTTTCATTAATATTTATCATCTTCATCATCTGAATCATCATATTGACGGTGTCTATAACGTGGGTCATCTGCCAATTCATCTAAGGATTTTTTCTGCTTTTCATAGGCTTTATAGACATTTAAAATAGCTGATGAAACGCCAATGAATACCCCTAGCCAAAGTAACCATGAAACCCCTGTAATATTTTTTAAAAATAATCCCAAAGCGACCCCAATTAACACAGCCACAACCATAGATATACCCAAGCTAAGTCCATCAGCAGCAGACACTATCTTTTTTAATTTTGGTTCAGCTTCTTCTTTATACTCTTTCATCTCATCTATCCTTTACTAAGTTCAATATCATCTCTATCCCAACGCACTGGGTCTAAAAAAGTATCATCGTGAATGTGTTTAAATGATGCTTTTATCATTTTGAAAACATTTGAATTCTCTTTTTCTAAATTTTCTAACCACTGTTTTGTATCGGCTCGGGCATGAGGCATTTTTACCTCTTTGAGCATAGCAGGACAAGCTTCATCGCCAATGGGTTGAAGATTGTTATCATCGGCAAAGGCACGAAGTTGTTTCTCTCTGGCTTCAATAAGTGGTCGAATTAGATGAAATCCTCGTTGGGTTTTATAAATCGGTGCCATCGCTCGCATCGTTCCATTGTAAAACATATTCATAAAAAAGCTCTCTACCGTGTCATCAAAATGGTGTCCAAGTGCTACTTTGTTAAAGCCGTGTTCCTCTGCAAATGTATATAATGCCCCTCTTCTCATGCGAGAAAAGTAAGAACAAAAAGAGGAGTTTTCACGTATGGCATCATTGGATATTTCATAAATATTGGTTTCATAAACTGTATGTTTTATGTTATACATTTTACAATGTTCAATCAAATCAGCATAATGTTCCCCAGGCATTCCGTAGTTAATGGTACATGCTTCAAATTCAAATTTAAAAGGTGCATGTTTTTGAATATGTTTCATAATATGGATTAAGGCTAAAGAGTCTTTTCCCCCACTCAATCCTACCAAAATTTTGTCACCCTCACCTACAAGTTTAAACGTAGCATTTGTTTTTCCTGCAACACGTAAAAGCTTTTTTGAAATATTTAATGTACGTTCTGATATTCTAGCCATAATATCTAATCTATCTTCTCAACCATGTCTAAAATAAAATTGGCTGAAATCTTGGCTGAACTCACCATAAAGGCATCAAAGTCCATCTCTGCCTCATCATTGGCTGTGTCTGAAATGGCTCTCAAAATAAAGAACGGAACATTTAAAGCATCACAAACAACTGCCACAGAAGCTCCTTCCATCTCTAAAGCATCTGCTTGAAAGTTTTTAGCAATAAACGCTTTACGCTCATTTGAAGCGACAAATTGGTCACCTGTGGCGATTGTTCCTTCTATCAAAGAGAGTTCATTCTTTGTCGCGACCTCTTTAGCAATTTGACGTAAATTTGCATCTGTCTCAACAAATTTAGCTCCCTCTGGCACAAAGCCAAAGTCATGACCAAAAATTGAAATATCTAAGTCATGTTGGCACAATTTATCAGCAATAATCAAATCACCAATCTTAAGACTTGGATTAATCGCTCCTGCTACCCCTGAAAATAAAAGTTTATCACAAGCAAATTTTTCCAAAAGCGTTGAAGCCGTTAATGATGAAAAGACTTTCCCTATTTTAGAGTAAGCAATTACCAACTCTTTTCCTTTATAGGTCGCTTCATAGTAACTATTATTTGCATATTCAACTTTTTTAACATTTTCTACTTGTTCTAACAAAGGGGCTATCTCTTCAGGCATCGCACCCATAATGGCAATCTTACTCATATAAATTTTCCTAATTAATTTTCTAAAATTATAGCTAAATGATTAAAAAAGTTATATACTATGTTAAAAATAAAATTTTTAACACAAAAAGGGACATATCATTTTAAGAGTTCTCATTATTGTTTTGTTCTTTGGCTCTAACTTAATTGAAGCAAAAACACTTGATATTAATTCGGCTGAAAAGTATCAAACCAAAAATTATATTAGCTACACCATAGCTTATGACCTCAATGAAACCATCAATACTTTAAGTAATAGAAAATGGACAAAAGATAAAAAAAGTTTCAACACTTTTAAATATGCTAACAATGCTTATTGGGCGAAACTTCAAATCCATAATAGTAGTAATAGAAAAAAACGTTATTATCTTAAAGCTGAGAACCAATTTACCTATAAAATTGATTATTACCTAGTCAAAAACAAACAAATAGTTCAACATATAGAAGATGGTGTTATTTCAAAGAATCATCATCGACAATTTAACACCAACCATATGCTATTTCCTTTAAGCCTAAATGCAAATGAAGAGGTGAGTGTTTACTTTAAAATTAGAAACTACAATAAAATCAATATTAATTTCACACTGCTTACAGAAGATTATTTACTAGACTATTACCAAAGCTATAACATCTTAGAAGGAATTTTCTTTGGGGGCATGCTTTTAATGATGCTCTACAATCTTTTTCTCTATTTTCTTTTACATATTCGTGCTTACATCTATTATGTTGCTTATGTCTTTTGGATATCGGTCTATTTTTTAGCTGTTTTTGGTTTCTCTGAGCGTTATTTTGAATCCTATTGTTATCTATTTTACCTTTCATCGGGTGCTTTTTTTATCTTCTTAACACTTTTTGTACAATCAATACTTAACCTTAAAAAGAAACTTCCCAAAATTCATAAATATTTAAATCTCTTTATCTTCTCTTTTATCTTGATGACACTACTTAACATCTATGTCCTAGAGCATCACCTTTTTGTCTATGCACAAATTTTATTTAATATTTTCTTTGCCTTAGTTTCATCTTTTGTGTTGATTATTATTGCTTCTACCTATTATTTAGCCTATTTCAAAAATGATGCCATTGCAAGTTTTTACGCCGTGGTATGGTCTATTATCGCTATTATTGGTTTACTTTTACCCCTACAATATTTAAATATTTTACAACTTGCAATCCCTTCTGACTATATTTTCCAATTTTTAATACTTCTGGAGAGCTTACTCTTCTCTTTTATTTTGGCTTACAAAATAAACCTTCTTGAAAATGAGAAAAAAGAGCAAGAACGTCTATTAGTTCAACAAAATAAACTGGCTTCAATGGGAGAAGTAATCAGTATGATAGCCCATCAATGGCGACAACCTCTAAGTGAAATCAATGGCATTATTTTAAATATGGATATAGACTATCGAAAAAAACAGCTTGAAAAAGAGAAGTTTACAAAATATCTTGACAACATAGAAAATACAACGCAATATATGTCCCAAACCATTAATGATTTTATTGACTACTTTAAACATACTAAAGAGAAAGAAGAATTTACCCTCTTAGAACTCATAAAAGGAACGCTTAACATCATCTCTTCTAACCATAATAAAGCCATTAGCATACATTATGTAAAGCCACTTGATGTGACATTATTGTCTTATCGGTCTGAACTTATTCAGGCACTTCTTATTGTACTTAACAATGCCATTGATGCTTGTTCTCAAAACCAAGAGAGTAAGCCATCAGAGATTAATATTCAAACAAAAATAAGTGAAACCCATATTATTATTAGCATTCAAGACAATGGTCATGGTATTGCCGATGAGATAAAAGAGAAAATCTATGACCCCTATTTTACCACCAAACATAAATCTCAAGGAACAGGCTTGGGTCTGTATATTTTAAAAATGATTATGGAAGAGAAAATACAAGGAAAAATAGAGATAAGTAGTTCTAATAGTGGGACTATTTGTAATCTTTTTATTCCAAAAAATGTGATGCCATAAAACACAATTTAAGAAAAGTATAAGTTTCTTGTATAATATAGTAACATACTCTCTTCTCTTTGTTCTATATTAATTCTCAATGCTTAGCTAAAAAATAGATATAACTATAATACTTAAATCAAAAAAAGGACGTATAATGATAAAAAAAGGATTATTAATTACAATACTAATGCTCGCTATTAGTGCATGTGCAGGAACAATGCAAATCGCTGAAGAAGATTCAAGCACTTCTCCTCAAACAACAAGCGTAGCTAAACCTAACCACTAAAGTACCATTAATTAAGAAGTTCGCTTTCACTTTTGCCTTTTGGCAGGAGAGTAAAATATATGAAGTAAAAGCTATGAAAGTTTAATGGGAAATAGGAAGTAAAAACCATCTCTTTCATTCCGTCAGTATAGAAAATAAACGTGTTTTAATTGTGTTTATTTCGTTTGATTAGCATCAAATTCTTTCAAACAAGGCAAAGATTTGTTACTGTCTAAAATTTTTCGTGCAACTTTGTTTTGTTCTTCTGAGGGTGCAACTTTCGCAACCACACACATATTATCTTTAGTGATTTTACTCACAACCAAATAAGAAGAATGCTTATCTAAATTATCAAAATTATCACTCGCTTCAAATCTGACTATCATGCCCTTTAGATTTTTAGGCTTTTCAAGTTCATGTCGCCATTCAATTTTGTTCCCTAAATAGGAGAACATAGGCGAAATAATCGACCAGAAATTTAAATTATACTCTTTGCCCTCTCGCGTCAAAATAATACTCTGCCGAAGGTCACCCTCGATTACTTTAACCGTAATATCTTCAAAGGGTTCACACGCTTGAATACTTCCTACGCCATCACTGTCTAAAGTACGACAATCTTTCTGCTCAATAGTAGTATAAGAACTTGTATTGCTAGTAATTTCATTTTTAGCATAAATAGAAAGCGAAATAAGAGATGATAAAATTATAAATGTGATTTTATTATTCATACTTATCCTTTGAGTAATTATAGAACGATTTACATAAAATACAACTTTTATTTTTATATGGTAAAATCTAAGTTTTATTGTAAGAAATTGGGAGTTTATAATGCTTAGAGTTTTACTTTTTATTCTTGTTATTGTTATCTTAATAGCCATCACGTTAAATTTTGATTTTTTTTCAAGCCCAACTTTGATTAAACCTTCCAGTAGCAACCCTATTAAAAAAGTTCAAGTCATACATAAAGTGCAACACCCCACAATAGCTATTGAAGAGAAGCCCATTGATTCACCTGAAAGCAACTTAAGTAAAGAGCTTCAATTACTTTTAAATCAAGCCCAACTACGCTATCGTAAAGGAAAATATGAGGAGGCTATTGTTCTTTATGATAAAGTCATCAAAAAATCAAAAGATTCCAAAGAGATAAAAATCCTAAAACTATTTGCCCGTGCATGTTTAAACAGAGCAAATAGCTACTACTCCTACCCCAAATATGATGTAGATTCAGCCATAGAGAGTTTTGAATTAATCATTGATAAATTCCAAAACAAATATAATAAAGAACTACTTTTAAAATATATGGAAGCCAGACTTAACAAAGCAAGCTTAATTTCAAAAGAAGAGCTAATAGAGACCTATACAGTCCTTATTGAAAAATTTCAAAATGACAAAGAACATCGATTTGAGAAAGAAGTTGAAGAGTTACTTTATGCAAAAAGTTTTGCACTTATGGGCATTGACGATGAAGAAGCAATTGCTGTACTCGATAGCCTCATTGCTAAATATAAAGATGCCAATAAAAGCAATATACCCGATACGGTAAAATATTCTATATTAAATAACATTGAACTCTCTATTATTACAGCTAACGAGACTGATAAATATGTCGATTTAGCCAATAAATATATGTCTGATTTGCCCGATACTAAACCTATAATCGATATGCTTAGTATCATAAAAAATTCTCAAGACTTAGACCAAAATGAAGCCGTTGAAGAGTGGATAAAAGAGCATAAAAATTATAATTTTCCTGATTGGGATTTTTCAGAACTTAGAAAATGGGTTAATAAAATGGAAGTTCCCCAGAGACAAGCACGTGTTCGTCAATATTTAGATATGTTTGAGAGAAAAAAATATGCTACAAATAATTCAAGAGAAGGAGCAAGTGTCCCCCTAAAGAATCAAGTTCCCCAAAAAGTAAATGAAGAAGAGGAGGAGGAAGAGCATGAAGAAAATCCCTATGAAGATCCCTATATCAATGATATTTTAGAAACACTACCAGAGATAACCTACCCCGATCCTTATGCTCAAGATTCACAATCAGATGGGGCGACACAAATCTATAGAGTCGATTAACTTATCGGTAGAAGTTAAAAGCAACTCTTCTATTTTGTCCATAATGTGGGCTAACTCTTTTTTCTATACTTGCTAAATATGCCATCGCTTGTGGGTGTCCTGCTTTAGCTGCTAATTTAAACCAATATCTTGCCAATTGATTTTGTTGTCTAACCCCTCTACCCTCTGAGAAATTAAGCCCCATTTGAAACTTTGCTTCTACAATGTTATTTCTAGCTGCTTTATGAAAATAGTTAAATGCTAATTTTTTATTTTGCTGAACATTGTCCCCTTTAAGATACATCATCGCTAAATCAAATTGAGCACGAGCATTTCCTCTGTCAGCTGCTTCTTTTGCAAATCTAAATTTTTGAGAATCTCTAGTCGTAGCCACAACGCTCTTTACATGGACTGATTTAGCAAAATTATTTTGGGCTGCTCGGTTAAACCAAGTTAAAGCTAATGCCTCATTTTTTTGAACGCCATCGCCAGTAGCATACATAAGTCCTAAATCATATTGTGCTTGTGCATTACCTCTTTGGGCTGCACGTTTAGCATAAAAATATTTTTGCGAAGTTTGTTTAACTAATGAAGTATTATCTACTCCCCTATCTGTAAATGGATTTGCTGTAAGATTCATAGTTGTCATAAGTGTTAATAGTAAAATAGTATTTTTCATTTTATGTTCCTTAATGTTTTGTTAAAATTATTATATAATTAATTATGTTATTATTTACTTAATTAATTAAAAAATAATAAAAATAAATATTAATATTATTTTTTAATATTTTAAGAATAAGAAAAACTTATTATAATAAGGAAAAAAGAGTTCAGAATGAAACAAAATTTATTTGAAATGGGTGCAGATTTTAATGATGAATGGACATCGGACAATAAAGAGAAATGTAAGCCAGAGAAGAAAAAAGAGCTAAAAGAACCAAAAGAGCATAAGCTTTATTTTGCAAAAGAGAAACGACGTGGTAAAACAGTTACCATTGTAAAGCCATTTTATTTAGACAAAAAAGTTTTACAAACTTTATTAAAAACACTTAAAAAAAATCTTGGTACAGGTGGAACACTTAAAGAAGATAGTTTAGAATTTCAAGGAGAGGTGAAAGAGCAGTTGCAAGTCCAATTAAAAAAATTGGACTATGCGTTTAAATGAAATGCCTTACAAAAGAGATAGCTAACTACCCAACCATTGCTTCTAATTCATCTTTAGAAACTTTGTTAAAGTTCAAATATTTATAAATCTCATCTGTCATTTCAGGTTTGATTTTATTGGCAACTACTTCAAGATACTCTTCTGCTGTTGGTAGTTTACCTTTCAGTGCGACCACGGCTGCTAATTCGGCACTTCCTAAGTAAACTTGTGAGCCTTTACCAAGTCTGTTGTCAAAGTTTCTTGTTGAAGTTGAGAATACCCATGCGTTTTGTGCAACTGATGCTTGGTTACCCATACAGAGTGAACAACCTGGAATCTCTGTTCTTGCTCCTGCCATACCAAATACAGAGTAGTAACCCTCTTCTTGAAGTGTCTTCTCATCCATTTTGGTTGGAGGACAAATCCATAGTTTGTTAGCAACAGCACCTTCGCCTCTTAAAATCTCTGCGTGAGCTCTAAAGAGACCAATGTTTGTCATACAAGAACCTACAAATACTTCATCAATTTCAGTTCTCATACCTGCTTCATGAATTTCACTTAATGTTTTAACATCATCTGGGTCATTTGGACATGCTAAGATTGGTTCTGTAATTTTATTCATATCAATCTCAATTACTGCTGCATACTCTGCATCTTTATCAGCTTCCAATAACTCTGGATTTGCTATCCATGCTTTCATTTTGTCTGCACGTCTTTGAAGTGTTGCAGAATCTTCATAACCTTGTGCAATTAGCTCTTCAATAAGCACAATATTTGATTCTAAGTACTCGATGATTGGCTCTTTGTCAAGTTTAACAGTACACGCAGCAGCTGAACGCTCTGCACTTGCATCACTTAGCTCAAACGCTTGTTCACACTTAAGTTGCTCTAAACCTTCAATCTCTAAAACACGTCCAGAGAAGATGTTTTTCTTTCCTGCTTTAGCAACAGTCAATAGACCATCTTTAATTGCTTGATGAGGAATAGCATTAACCATATCTCTAAGCGTAATTCCTGCTTGCATCTCTCCACTAAATCGTACCAAAACAGACTCTGGCATAGTAAGTGGCATCATACCTGTAACCCCTGCAAATGCAACAAGCCCAGAACCAGCAGGGAAAGAGATACCTATTGGGAATCTTGTGTGGCTATCTCCACCTGTTCCTACGGTATCTGGAAGACACATTCTATTTAACCAAGAGTGGATAACCCCATCCCCTGGTCTAAGAATAAACCCTTTTCTCTCCGTCCAAAACTTTGGAAGAGTGTGTTGAAGTTCAATATCGGCAGGTTTTGGATAAGCTGCTGTATGACAAAATGATTGAAGTACAAAATCTGCTCCAAAGTTAAGGGCTGCTAACTCTTTTACCTCATCTCTTGTCATCGCTCCCGTTGTATCTTGCGAACCAACAGTAGCACAAACTGGTTCACAATAAACACCTGCTTTAACACCCTCTAAACCACACGCTTTACCCACCATTTTTTGAGCTAAAGTATAACCTTTACCATTATCATCTGGTTGAGCAGGTGCCATAAATGCGTCACTTGCTTCAAGACCTAATGCTTCTCTGGCTTTGGCTGTAAGCCCTTTACCAATAATAAGTGGAATTCGACCTCCTGCTCTCATCTCATCTGGAAGCGTATTTGGCTCTATGGCAAATTCACTTACTACCTCGCCATCTCTCTCTATAACCCCATCGTAAGGCTTAACAGTAATCACATCTCCAGTTTCAAGTTTACCTACTGGTGCTTGAATAGGAATACATCCACTATCTTCTGCTGTATTAAAGAAGATTGGTGCAATAATATCTCCAATAACAATCCCACCTGTTCTTTTTCCTGGAATGGCTGGAATATCATGCCCCATATGCCACTGAACAGAGTTAATTCCTGATTTTCGTGAACTACCTGTTCCTACAACATCACCAACATAAGCCAAAGGAAGACCATTTTTCTCTTTTAGCTCTGCCATAGTTTCCAGTGGTTTTTCCATTCTATTTACTAAAAATGAGTTTGCATGAAGTGGCACATCGGCACGTGTAAAGGCTTCTGATGCAGGAGATAAATCATCAGTATTTGTTTCACCTGGCACTTTATAAACCGTTACTTTTATCTCTTTTGGCATCTCTGGTTTATTGTAGAACCACTCTGCCTCTGCCCAAGACTCAACAACCTCTTTAGCTAAAGCGTTACCTTCGTCCATAAGTGTTTTAACATCATTAAATGAATCATAAACCAAAAGCGTATTTTTAAGTTGCTCTGCTGACTCTTTTGCCACGGTTTCATCTTCTGATTTGAGGGCTTGAACTAATGGTTGCACATTAAATCCACCAAGCATTGTTCCTAAAATTTTAACAGCTTCAACTGCATCTATCTTTTCACAACTTGCATCGCCTTGTACAATATCATTTAAAAAGGCTGCCTTAACATACGCTGCATCATCAACACCAGCAGGTACATGTTGTGTAAATAGTTCCATAGCATAATCAGCATCTTCGAGAGGAGACGCTTTTAATAACTCTACTAAATCAGCTACTTGATTGGCTGTTAGCACTAAAGGTGGCACACCAAGTTTAGCACGTTCCTCGGTATGTTTTTTGTAATCGGTTAGTAATGACATTACAGTCTCCTATTGGGTAAAATAATTTTAATATATTCTATACTAATAGTCGTTATAATGATACTTTAAGTACCATTTTTAGAAATGGCTTACTTTTTTTGTGTAGTTGAGTTACAAGCCGATTGACTATCCCAATCTCTCTTTCAACAATTCATTTACTTTTTGAGGGTTTGCCGAGCCTTTAGAAGCTTTCATGGTTTGTCCTACAAAGAAGCCAAAGAGTTTCTCTTTACCCCCTTTATACTCCTCTACTTTAGCAGGGTTTGCTTCTAAAATAGCATCTATAATCTCTAAAATCGCTCCATCATCACTTACTTGTGCCAAGCCCATAGAGTCAATGAGTTCGCTAATATCTGCCTCTTTTTCCATTAAGACATCTAAAATATCTTTAGCCCCTTTTCCACTAATCGTGCCATCGTCAATCTTTGAAACCAATTCACCTAGCTTAGAAGCTGATACAGGTGAAGTACTTAAGGTAAACTCTGTCTTTTTAAGACGACCCAAAAGCTCCGTGGTTAGCCAATTGACAGCATTTTTCGCTGATGCTCCTGCTTTTAAAATATCTTCAAAGAAATACGCCAACTCTTTTTCAGAACAGATAACCAAAGCATCATATTTTTTGATTTTAAGCTCTTCAACATAGCGTTTTACTTTAGCATCAGGGAGTTCAGGCATCTCTTTAGCTTCGGCTATCATCGCTTCAGTTACCACCAATGGGGGTAAATCTGGCTCTGGAAAATAACGATAATCAGCAGCCTCCTCTTTCCCTCTCATTGATTGGGTTACCCCTTTTTCCGTGTCCCAAAGACGTGTTTCTTGGTAAACCTCTTGCTCGTAAATACCATCTTCATAGGCTTCGGTTTGACGTTGTACCTCATAAGCAATGGCATCTTCTATAAAACGAAATGAGTTCATATTTTTAATCTCAACACGCGTTCCAAAGGCTTCTTGCCCTTTAGGACGCACCGAGACATTAACATCACATCTAAATGACCCCTCTTGCATATTCGCATCACTAATATCTAAATAACGCACAGTTGAGTGTAATTTTTTCAAAAAACTTATCGCTTCAGAAGCATTTCTTAAATCTGGGTTTGAAACAATTTCAAGCAAGGGTGTCCCTGCACGGTTCAAATCGACTTTGGAGTGGCTTCCTTCGTGTATGTTCTTCCCTGCATCTGCTTCAAGGTGGGCTTGGGTCATACCAATGCGTTTCTGCGTTCCATCTTCAAGGTCAATAAACACTTCACCCTTTTGCACAATGGCATTGGTCAATTGGGTAATCTGATACGCCGATGGACTATCTGGGTAAAAGTAAGATTTACGGTCAAAGTTAGAACTATGAACAACATTGGCATTAATGGCATAGCCCAAACGCATCGCTTTAATGGCTGCTTCTTTGTTCACCACAGGCAATGCCCCAGGTAGTGCCAAACAAGTAGGACAAGTGTTGGTGTTTTGATGCTCCCCAAAACTGGTTGGGCAAGAGCAAAATAATTTTGTTTTCGTGTTAAGTTGAACGTGGACTTCAAGACCAATGACTGTTTCAAACATTAGGGGTTTACCTTTTATATCTCTTTAAAAATTTTTGTGTATTATACTATTTTACCATTAAGGATTTCCATTGCCCTATATACTCAAAAAATATGACGTAATCAAAAGGCAAAAAGTAGAAGAATTTTTAATTGAGGTTGTAAAACTTTCTGAAAAATTAGCCCATAAACTCTTAAACAATGCTAAAATAACTGACCACAGAAAAAGACGTTTAGCCAAAGGAAACATCTTAAAATCTGGCTACATAGAAGTCTTAATTTTTGAGCCAATTACCAAAGGCTTAAGTCCCATTTTTCAAACTGAACATTTTGCCCTCTTTGACAAACCCTCTGGATTGCTCGTTCACCCTACCATTCGCTCACGTGAATACACCCTCTTAGATGAGATACGCTACCAATTTGGCAATGAAGCCCAATTAGTCCACCGAATAGATGCCGAAACTTCAGGACTCATACTCGTCTCTAAAAATGGCTATGCCAACTATGTGCTAAAAGAGATGTTTGCCCAAAAAGCCTTTGTCAAAAAGTATAAAGCCTTGGTAGAAAAAGAGTTAAAAGAAGAGATTTTAATTGAGAAAAAAATCACCAAATCAGAAGGGCTAATAGCTTTAAAAATGACCACCTCCCAAGAGGGAAAAGATTCAAG
>Ga0256840_1001768_pt1 | contig 19802 bp, 21 predicted proteins | sample 355202metaG_FD_185969 | JGI IMG/M metagenome (GOLD analysis project Ga0256840, IMG submission 185969) | Hydrothermal vent microbial communities from Mid Atlantic Ridge, Atlantic Ocean - 355-202 | ecosystem: Environmental > Aquatic > Marine > Hydrothermal vents | place: Atlantic Ocean: Mid...
GAATAGTTCTGGTTTTAGCTCTTTTAATTTCTCATAGTTCTTCATGCTTTAGCAATAGCAATTTTTGAACCGGTTTGGGGTTATGCAAGAAGTCTAATATTTATGCTAAATTTATAAGTTATCAAAAATAACCTGAGTACTCTCATGCCTCTCATTTGGTATTAGATGGCTATATCGCATAGTCATATCAAGTTTTTTATGCCCAAGTTGCTCTTTAATATGTAAAATACTAATCCCAGATATAGCCATCCAAGATGCATGAGTATGTCTTAAGCTATGGACAGTTATTCTGTATTTGCCAGCCTTGTCGTTATTTGGCAATAATTTATCAACTGTATCCTGCCACTGTTTTGGCATCTGAATGAGTTGTTTATTATTTCGTGAGGGTATTACAAGGTTGCTAGTTTTTTCTTTGTAGAGATCATTTAAAACTTCCAAAGCTACATCAGGTATATATACTTTTCTATCATTACCATTTTTGTTTGATTTAAAATAGATAAGTCTGTTGTTAAAATCTATATCGTCCCATGTAAGAGATGCTACTTCACTAAACCTTGCTCCTGAGTAGAGTAAAAGTACTGTTAGGCGATAAGTAAGAGGGTAGGGATTGGCTTTTAAAATCTTTAATAATCTTTTAGCTTGCTCTTTTGTTAAAAATCCTATTTGCTTGTTGTCATAAACTGGCATTTTTACCTTACCCTTTGAGATAGGATTTGCATAGTTTAAAATAAGCTCATTATTTATAGCATAGTTGATTATTTGTCTCGCAAGACCAAGTATGAGCTGAACAGTTCGTGGCTTATACCCATCAGAGAGCTTTTCTTGTTTTAGTTTTTCAAATATCTCTGGCTTTAGTTGTCTTAAGTCATATTTTTTAAACTCTTTGAGATGAAACTCAAATGTATTAGCATCTTGCTTCCAAGTTTTTTTATTATGTTCTGCCCACTGTATATATTTTTTGAACACATCATCAAAGGTGATTTTAGATTGTTTGCTCACAAACTCGCCATGTCTGATTTTGTTTAAAATATCGATACGCTTCGCTTTACAAAACTCAAGTCTAATCCCTTCACTAAACTTACCAATAGTCATTTGCTTATCGGCATAATTTTCTCTATAACGGATTAGAAATATTTTATCTACAATTTTATTGTTTTCATTTACAACTTCTTTATAAAACACACCCTCGTCTTTAGTAGATATTTTCTTTTGAACTGTTCTTAAGTTAGCCATAATAACTCCATTTGATAGTAGTTGATTTACTAGCAATGGTAAAATAAATAAGCTGTCGCTCTCCTTATACGGGGAAATAGAGGAGGTTTAGTATAGTATGAGGAAGTATGATATTTTGATTGAAATATTATCTAGAAAGAAATACATATACAAATAATTTAAAATAATTAAAAGGAATGTTTTATGCTTTAAAATAATTGAAAGTAAAGTATAATTATATGATAATAACATTATTAATAGAAAAGGAGGAAAGATATTATGACACATGCACTAATAACACCAAGTGTTCTTGAGTGGGCACGGAATCGTGCTTTTATGACAATAGATGCTTTGTCTGATAAACTTTCCATCAAAACTGAAAAAGTTGCTATGTGGGAGAAAGGTGATGCAAGACCTACATTTAAGCAAGCTCAAAATGTAGCAAAAGCTCTTCAAGTTCCTTTTGGTTATTTATTTTTAACTCAACCACCTGAAGAAAAACTACTGATTCCTGATTTGAGAACAGTGAAAGACAGTGCTCCAGAAGAAATAAGTGCTACATTTAGAGAATTATTACATGAAATGGATAGAAAGCAACAATGGTATAAAGAATATGTCTTAGAAAGTGGTGAATTACCTTTAGACTTTATTGGGAAATTCAATATTAATCATTCTGTTGATGAAATTGTTTCTGATATTCGTCAGACATTAAACTGGACTTCTGGTTTTGCTAGTTCTAGTAATATAAAAGATGAATATATTAAAGAAATATCTTTAAAAGCAGAAGCTGCAGGAATATTAATTATGAGGAACAGTGTATTAGCTAATAATACACATAAGCATCTTTATGTAAGAGAGTTTAGAGGTTTTGCGATAAATGATAAATATGCACCATTAATTTTTATAAATACTGCTGATGCAAAAAGTGCACAAATATTTACTCTAGCCCATGAATTAGCTCATTTATGGATTGGAGAAAGTGGTATATCTTCTGTAGATTTAAATGAGAATGAAGATAATAGTATAGAAAATTTTTGTAATAAAATAGCTGCTGAATTGTTAATGCCTGAGAGTGAATTTACAATAAAATGGGACAATACCAAAAGTGATGAAAATAATTGTGCATATTTAGCTACTAAATTTCATGTAAGTATATTTGTTACATTGAGGCGAGCTTATGATCTTAATTATATTTCTCGAGAAAATTTTTATATTTTATTTGAAGAAGCACAAAAAAAGTTTGAAGAATATCAGAAAAACAAGAAAGCTAGTGGTGGTGGAGATTTCTTTCGTACACTAAAAGTTCGTAACAGCGAAATATTTTCTCAAGCAGTAGTTAGTTCTGCACTTGAAGGTAGATTACTTTATCGTGATGCATCTGCACTTTTAAACATTAAGGCTTCTAAAATACATGATTATGCTCATAAATTAGGTCTTAGATAATGATGTATTTAGTAGATGCAAATGTATTAATACAAGCAAAAAATCTTCATTATGGTATGGATTTCTGTCCAGCTTTTTGGGAATTTATAGATAGAGAAGCTCCAAGAAGTACAATCGCTAGTATCACATTTGTATTTGATGAATTAGTAGCAGGTAGTGACGAATTAGCAGAATGGATTAAAGAGAGAAAAGATGATATTCCATTTTTAGAATTATCTGATTCTGAAACACAGTTAAAGTACATTGAAATTGTGAATTATGTTAATTCTAATGGTTTTGGACAAGCACATATTGACAGATTTTTATCAGGAGCTGATCCGTGGCTTATAGCTAAGGCAAGTGTTATGGGTGCAACCCTGGTAACGCATGAAGTATTAGCTGTTGGAACTGGAATTAAAAAAGTAAAAATTCCTAATATATGCAATGCTTTTGATGTAAAATATATAAATCCATTTGAAATGATAAATAATTTAGGAGGAAATTTTATTTTAGCATAAACTTTAAAGGCTTTAATAAATTTATCAAATATAAGTCCTTGATAAGTCCGTGCAAGATAGTTTATTTTAAAATAATTTGATAAAATATGAGGAAACTGGAACTCTCTTTATCCCCTTAAAGTAGGGAATTTAATCAGATATGATAAGATTTAAGAAAGTATGATAATATGGTTTTAACCGACTGTTAATCACTTGGTCACTGGTTCGAATCCAGTATCCGGAGCCACAATTATTATCACAATTTGTAGCAACTCATATGACAAATACCATAAATTCCTTTGTTTTGTTGTAAATTATAAAAAGTTATAATATAATCTTACAATTAAAATTATCACATTATAATTACAGTTTTATGATAAAAGGGAAACTATGAGTAAAATAGATATAATTATTGTCGAAGATGATGAGATAACGGCATTAAACCTCAATATGTCACTTCAAAAGCATGGCTACAATATCATTGCGACATGTGATAATGTACAAGATGTCAAAAATAAAATAAGTTCTTTAAAACCAAATTTAATAATTATTGATATTTCACTACAAGATACAAATGATGGAATAACTCTTGCAAAAGAGATAAGAGAGAAGTATCATATTCCGTTTATATTTTTAACATCACATAGTGATGACAATATTATTTCTCAAGCAAAACTAACAGAACCGTATGGCTATATAGTAAAACCATTTGATCCTAGTTCACTTCATGCAACTATACAAATGGCTATCTTTAAATTTGAGGTTGAAAATAATCGTGAAAATGATATCAGTTCACTAAAAGTAGACAAACTGAACTTAGAAAAACTTTTATACTCAAAAAGAGCTACAGATAAACCGATTGTTCCTTTTGGAGACAACTATCACCTAGATATCAGTATATGCGAAACTTTTTACAATAATAAAAAAATAAAACTTACAAAAAAAGAAAATGCTTTTCTTAGACTTTTAGTAGCCCAACTAGGTCAAGTTGTGAGTTTTGAGCAAGCGACTAATTATGTATGGGATGAGCACGGTGCAACAGAAAATAGTGTAAGAACTTTAGTTTGGAGACTTAGAAATAAGCTTGAAACAGACATTATAAAAAATGCCTCAGGCATAGGCTACTACATAGAAGAATAGCTTCTATTTTACTACTATTCCTTGCATGTACTCATGCATTTGATCATAAGCTTTTATATAATCAAATTCAGTATTTACATCTTTAGCCTTCTGTTCCATCTCCTTAGCTGTATCTTGTAAAAAATCTATTCTAAAGTTAGCACTAGAACCTTTAATGCTGTGTGCATTGAGAGATATTTGCTTATAGTCTTTAGCATCTATTGCTTGTTTTAACTCGGGGAGTATTTTACCCATTTTACTAACAAACATTTTAAGAAGCATATTCACCTCTTCCATGCTTAGCATCAACTCTTCAGATAATTTTTTTACATCTAAACCTTCAATAGTATTTTTTTCTTCAAAAATAACATTTTGAATAATATCGTTACTATCAATTTGAAGATATTGACGAAAGACTTTTTCTAATTCTTTTATAACTATTGGTTTACCTAAAAATGAGTCATACCCACTTTTAAGTCCTTTTTCTTTAGCCCCCTTGATAACATTTGCAGTCAGCGCAGAAATTGGAGTATGTCGAACTCCTAACTCCTTTTCATAGGCTAGAATCTTCTTCACTGCTTCATTTCCGTCCATTATAGGCATCTGTTCATCCATAAGAACCAAATTATAGCTATGTAACTTATAAAGGTTTACTGCCTCAAGACCATTATTTGCCAAATCAAATGTAAGCCCATATTTCATAAGTAAAATCTTGATCAGCTCTTGATTCGCTTCATTATCCTCTGCAACCAAAACATTACCTACGAACTTCATTTGCTCATAATGAGAAATATTTAACTTAGAGTTAGGATGCAGTAACTCAATAAAGGTATCTTTAATTTTTGAACAATACAAAGGAAAGGTCATAGGAATGATATCGATAGAGTTATCATACTTATCATTTTGAGTACTCATCAAGGCAATATATTTTCTATTATGTATCCTATAATGTTTTTCATACCAATCATATGGCATATCTTCATCGATAAATATTGCTACATCATATTCACAGTTCAATGTATCTACTACCTCTACATTAACGTGAAAGAAATTAAAGTATGTCATTAAAGAATCAAGTTTAAATTTATTTGCTTTATTTTTAAAATAAAAGACGATTTTTTTGTCTTCAAGTTCATCCATATTTTCTAAAACTATACTCCCACTATCTTTAATCTCTATTGGCACTTCAAGATAAAATGTACTCCCTTTATTTAACTCTGATTCTACATATAGATCTCCATTCATATGTCTTGCAAGTTGCCTAGATATAGAAAGCCCTAGTCCTGTACCATTGCTAGACTCTAGTTTGTTATCTTGAGATTGAGTGAAAGCTGAAAAAATACCTATCTGATCTTCTTTTGATATCCCAATGCCATTATCTCTTATACTAATTTTAATAGCATTTTTATTTTCAGCGTAAGTAGCTTTTACACTAATAATTCCATTTAAAGATGTAAACTTTATTGCATTACTTAAAAGGTTAGATACGATTTGCTTTATTCTCAAAGAATCAGCAAAAAATTCTTTTGGTATATTGGGATTTATAAAGGAAACTATGGTTATATTTTTACTACTAGCACTAGCAACAAACAACTCCATAGTATGACTTAACTCTTCATGTAAGGAAAATATTTTTGGTTCTATCGTAAACTCACCACTACGAAGTTTTGAAAAATCCAGTATATCATTGATGATGCTAAGAAGAGATTCCCCACTATTTAAAATAGTATTTAAATAGCCTCTATGTTTTTGAGAAGTTGTTTCATCTATCATAAGATTCACAAAACCTAATATAGCATTTAGGGGTGTACGTATCTCATGTGACATATTTGATAAAAAATATTCTTTTGCTTGGGATGCTCTTAAAGCTTCAGCTCTTGCATCAATAAGCTTTTTAAAAATTGTATCTGTGTAAAACTTTAATATACCACGAAAGTTCTGGTCAAATATATGAGAAATCTCATCAAAAATATCTTTTGAATTAAATCCAGCATCATATGAAAAATCGAGCATAGAACGACGAAAGTGGCTACATATTTCAAACAGTTCATCAGCACTAATCTCTCGTACTTTTAGGTAAGTAAGCAGTTCTTGCATTACAGGGCAGTTCCCTATCTCAGTTTCACCACTTATCACTCCCATAAAGTAATCAAACACACCATTTCCATATTTTTTTATAAAATATTCAGGTTTAATTTCATGGTCTATGAGTATCTTTTTTGGTAAATCATAAGCTATCCAATTTGCTAATATAGCATCTTTAGCATCTATAAAGGCTTGTTGAGTTTTAAAAAGCTCTGGTGCAACTATTGGCATACTAACTCCATAATCTTAATCTATATAAAGAAAAATGACACTAACATAATGAAAGATAACTTAACCAAAGAGATTATAGTAGTACCTATAATATTTCCAATTTGACATGATGTGCATGATGTATATTTTTTACCTTCATATTGTGCATAAAAAAAGTATATAATATTTAAGCCTAATACTCCAAATGACGTATATAGCTGAAAGTCCCAGAGCTGACTTAAATTTTCTTGATTATCCTCAAATAATGAATATACAAATAGCAAGACCATTGCTAGCATCAAGATATTAATAACTTTTAAAATTTTATCTCTATTAAAACTTGTTGGACAATACTCAGATATTGCGATATCACTGCCAAACTCAAGCTTAACACTAAAACGCTTTTTTTCATCTGGGTCAAGTTTATTTATAAAGGATGAACCAAAAGTATAGTCGATCTTTCTTTGTAAAAGAATTGAAAAGTCACCCTCAGCTCTTAAAGAGTGTTGTTTCAACTCTTTATCCTCATATACTACAGATATCTTTTCATGTCTCGTTACTTTAGCGCTTAGTCCAGGGAAGTAAGCTGTGGTTTCAGTTGTAGTAACCTTTCCCTCTGTAAAAACTAATCTTGGATTTATTAACTCTAAAAAATTTCCATCATCTTTTTTAATTATGACTATATTATACATACTCCCTATTTGAAAAGCAGTTAATCCATCAAGACTATTTGCATTTATCGTGTCTTTCATATCATCAACTAAATTCTGCATTTTTTCGTCAAATACTCTGACATCAGTTGAATAATTTACACTAGGAGGAGTTGGATAAGTTATAATTGTTTGAACCATTTCAAATAGCCTTGTTAAAAAATAGGATGAAATTTTAAATTATTTCCCCCAGATGGGGAAACATGTGATTAGTGACTTTTTCTCACTACTATAATCATTTTTATATTAATAATTATAAATCTAATAGCTTGAAATATTACACAAGTTCTCATCCATTTTGCGAATGGACCAGGGGTCATTGTGTTGTAATTATTTCCGTACGCATTTATGTTCGTTTCGCCGTGTTTTCCATGATCTGTTGCCATCAAAATTCCTTTAATTTATTTTATTTCTTTTTATTCAGGGATTAAAGTCCAACCTGGACTTAATTTCGCTTTATATATAAACAAGTGATGTAGAATATGTTTAATCCAATGCCCAGCAAGACCAATCTCACCAAAAGTATATTCAGTATCACGTCCAGTTCCAGGGTACTTATCAAAGTCAGGAACAACAGGATAAATAGTCATAGCAGCAGCAGTACCACTAAAGATACCCTTACCAGCCGAAGCTACGCAAGCAGCACCCATCTCAGCCATAGAAGCTTTATGCAATGGAGCGTCTGAACCTTTTAAAATTTTATCACAAACAGAATGTGCAACTACCTTACCGATAATACCAGAAGGCATACCCGTACGAGGAGGAGTTGGTGTTATAGGAGTTCCATTTGGAGAGCTCATAGGTTTAGAGATTGGATGTGGAGGTGCAAAAGCAATACCACAAGCAAAAATATTTTCATAGGTAGGATTTTGATATGTTTCTGGCCAGTCAGACGCTTTCCAATTTTCATAAGCACCAGCATCATACTTAGCATCAACTTTCAAAAAGCCATTTGGAGCAAATAAATCACTAGTCATATCATCACCAGCTTTATTAAATGCTTTGAGTCCAACACCAGCGAATGGAGGGATTAGCATTGAAAAATCAAAACTTTCTGTACCAGTAGAGCCATCAAGTAGTTCATAATCAACACTACCTTTTTCAACCTTAGATACATGTGCACCAACCATCCAGTCAACATTACGTTCAGTAAATAAAGATTCTGCAAAGATTTTTGAACTTACCGCAAATCCCATAGATTTCATATGAAGTCCACCAATACCAAAGTCACCTAAAAATGACTCATTAGATATCCACTTGATATCTGCCATATCACGAACACCAGCTTTTTTAACTTCATGTTCAATGTTAAATATATACTCAAAAGCAGCACCTTGACATGTACACATACCATGACCAGTACCTATTAAGAATTTTTGACGTTCTCCAGCTTTCATCTTCTCTATACATTTATCTAACTCTGATGCAGCATGTACAGCATGGTCTGCTGTACATACAGAAACAGTATGCTCACCTAAACCATTAGCATCACCCAGACCTGGTGTAGCTGCAAAGTTTAGCTTCGGACCTGTTGCATTAATGAGATAGTCATATTCTACATTTTCACTCTCACCTTCTCGTCCCTCTAGCGTATACTCTATGGTAACAAAAGGCTTCTCTAAAGACTCTGAACCTTCAGGATTGATAGAAACAGCTTTTGCTTGTTTATAATTAATCCCTGCTTTCGCATAGACAGGAGCTAAGTCAAAAGTAACATCCTCTTTACTCATCTGTCCTACACCAACCCAAATGTTAGACGGAATCCAGTTCCATTTACTATTTGGTGTTACAACTACAACTTCGTGAGCTGAACCTAACCATTTTGCTGCAAATGTAGCAGCTGTGTGCCCTGAGACACCTCCACCTAAAACAACTAATCTTGCCATTTTATTTCCTTAATGTTTTGTTCTAAAAAAACTTTATCAAAATTATCTCACAAATTAATCACATCTTATTATAAATTTAACAATATAAGTTATAAGTTGAATTTATCACATAGATTGAAGCCCTGTTCTATGGGGTGTACTTTAATGTGATATCAAATAAAATCACTTATTTTAATATTTTGGTTACAATCTCAAAACAATTTTTTGATAATGACTGTGTAGATATGATACGTTTCAACTCAACTTTCATCACTTTTTGGTTGATTGTGTTTAATTTTTTATATATTTTAAAGGCTGACATAAGTGCTGAAGATATTTGTGGATTGATTCTATCTATCTGTATAATCTTATCTGCTACAAACTTGTATCCACTTCCATCTTTAGCATGAAAGTATTTATAATTCCTAGCAAAAACTCCTATCAATGAACGCACTAGATTTGGTACTTTAATATCATAAACCTCATCATCTTGTAACTTTATAACTCTTTGTAAAACACCCACTCGGTGTGATGCACTCAGTATAGAAAAGTACTTATTCATTACTAAGGTATCTGACTTATAGCTATCATAAAAATCTTTTAATGTAATGTCTGCCAATTTTTCATTTTTATTTTCTAGGATATCTAATGCGGTGATTTTATCAGTCATTGTCTTAGAATCATAATACTGTTTATATGCCAAATCAATAAATGTTTTACTATTAGTGCACGATAACATTTTCAAAGCACGATTTTTCAACGCCCGCTTTGCCATGGCTACAGCATCAGTTGCAATTGAACTTACATCATTATACTCACGATATAGATCTAAAAAATTTTCTTTATATCTTGCTGCTAAGTATTTTTGCAAACTTTCTTTTGCCTCATATATTGGTTCAAAATCTACTACTTTTTGCCTTTGCATCAACACTGAAACTGTTGGTAATTCTAATAGTAATGCTTTAAATGAGAGGTCTATCTCGGCATCTAGGATAGCCCCATAACTACTAACGAACTCTTCATCTATCCCCTCCCCTAACATCATTTTTTCTAGTGTATCTACTGCAAACGATTGTGCAGATTCATAGCGTACAAAATTATTGTTATCGAATTTCATTAAAAATGGATATGATGTATATTCTTGTTCTATGATGATTGGTGCTGAAAAGTCGCGGTTAATAGAAAGTACTGGTTTTTCTTTAACTTCAAAACTAAACTCTTCATATTCATCTTTTATTATTAAAGTTTTTTCAACAATATCATTACCTAAAGCATCAAGTAATGCGATTTTTAAAGGGTACATATAGACTCTTTGTCTTTGACCTTCTAAAGTATTTGGAATGACCTGAGTGAGTCTAAGTGTATAAATCCCATTGACGAAATTTTCACCTACTAAAAGTTTTGGCGTTCCATTTTGATGATACCATCTTTCAAACTGTGTTAAATCGACTCCACTTTTTGCACTCATAGCATGAAGAAAATCATTGATAGTGACAGCTTGTCCATCATACAAGTCAAAATACAAGTCAGTAGCTTCTCTGTATTTTTCTTCACCCAAGAGAGTATGTATCATACGAATAACCTCTGCTCCCTTTTCATATACAGTTGATGTATAAAAATTATTCATGGAGATGTATGACTTAGGCTGGATAGGATGGGATGTAGGGGAAGCATCTTCAACAAACTGTCTTTCACGAAGTGCTTTTACATCACCTATACGCTGGACATCTTTAGAGTTCATATCAGCAGAAAAGCATTGATCTCGAAAAACTGTAAGACCCTCTTTAAGGGTTAACTGAAACCAATCCCTACACGTGATACGATTACCCGTCCAATTATGAAAATACTCATGCGCTATAACACTTTGTATACCCATAAAGTCATTATCAGTAGCTACTTCTTCATTTGCAAGTACATAATGTGAGTTAAAGATATTTAAACCTTTATTTTCCATTGCTCCCATATTGAAGCTATCTACTGCGACTATATTGTATATATCCAAATCATACTCTCGTCCATATGTTTGTTCATCCCAATCCATTGACTCTTTTAAGGATTTCATGGCATGGAAGCATTTAGACTCATTACCTTTATCACAGTATATGTTTAACTCTACATCTATTCCACTTAAAGTTTTATATGCATCATTCACTACGCCAAGGTCACCTGCAACTAAAGCAAAAAGATAAGATGGTTTTGGATAAGGATCAAACCATGTAACGCCATGACGTCCATTCATAAAGTCGTGACAATTTTGCTTGTTTCCATTACTTAGAAGTACAGGAAAGCGAGCTTTGTCTGCTATAACTGTTGTTGTAAAAACACTCATAACATCTGGTCTATCCAAGTAAGGAGTTATTCGTCTAAAACCTTCAGGTTCATTTTGTGTACAAAATATATCGCCACTCCGATAGAGACCTTCTAGTTCTGTATTTTTATGTGGATAAACCTTATTGTTTATCTTGATGCTAAAGTCTGAAGGGACATTCAATAGAGTTAATTTTTCATCTTTATATATATACCGAGTATCATTTAACTCTAAGTCATTTAAATATATAGCCTGCAAGTCTAAGTCTATACTGTCTAAGACTAAGTCATTAGCATCACCCTGCTTTTGTAGCTGCATAGTACTTGTAACAAGTGTATACTCGTCAAATAAATCAAAAACTAAATCTACACTTTTACACTTAAAATCAGGCGCCTTATAATCCTCTAGGTATATCTCTTTTGCTTCACTCATATTATTAATTTCTTCTCTTTTTGTTTGATAACTTATTGTACAATACCAAAACTTTAATTTAGGAGAGATAATGTTAAATAAAATTATCAAGATTACACTAATCGCAGTATTTATTTTAGCTACAAGCGTAGATGCAAGTAGCAAAATGCAAGATATCAAAGAGGATGGAAAATTAGTACTCGGTACTAGTGGCAACATGACACCAATGACGCGTTCCATCAATAATGGTAAAGATGCTGTAGGACTTGATATCGATTTGGCACAAACTATGGCTGATACGATGGGTGTAAAACTAGTGATAAAAATATATCCTTTTGATAAACTTATTGAAGCATTAAAAGATGGTGATGTAGATATAGTCATCTCAAACTTAACTATCACTCCTAAAAGAAATATGGAAGTAGCCTTTGTAGGGCCTTATCTTAAAAGTGGAAAATGTCTTATCACAAAACAACCAGACTTAGCATCAGCACAAAAAGAAGAACTTAACAATGCTAACAATAAAATGGTAGTTATCAAGGGTTCAACTTCTCAAAAATTTGTAGAGATGGGTATGCCAAAGGTCAAAGCTATAACAGTTGAATCTCAAGAAGAAGCTATACAAATGGTAAGAGACTCTAAAGTAGCGGCGATGCTAACAGACTACCCTATCTGTGCAGCAGTAGTTCTAAATAACCCAGAAGATAATTTTGTTTCAGTATTTTCAAACTTAAGCTTTGAGCCTATAGGAATTGCTATTGCTCCTGAGAACACGCACCTCATTAACTGGACTCAGAACTTTTTATTTCGTGCAGATAGTGTAGGACTATTTCAAGCCCTCTCAAAAAAATGGTTAGGTAGATAGTATGAGCATCTACAGAGAGAGTGTAACTAAAATAGGTTATGCCTTAGCATCAAAGATAAAAGGTGAGAATGTTTCTAGGTTTTAATGATTGTTCTGATGAGTATTAATGCATTTTAATAATTTTTTATCAAAAGTTTTTATTGTGTACCCTTGTGATTTTGCACATAAAATAGAATCTACAAAATCTAAATTTTTTTGGTTAAATATTTCTAACGAATTAATAAGTATCCGTTTTTCAGCATTTATAATATTGTCTTGCATGAGAATATTTGTTAAGACATTCTTTATATCTTTTCTCTGAGTAGTGTAAACTTTTAAGAGAACATTATACCACCTCTGCTAAAACTTCATTAGGAATGAGGCATTTATTATTTACAATACAATCTTTTGCTATTTCAAACATTTCAAGATTGTCTTTTAAAAGAAATCTTAAAATATAGTTTGCATCTAAAAGTATCATTTATATTTTTCTGTAACATGCATTTCCCATGCTTTATCTTCTAAGTGAATTTTTGATGGGTCTGCATATTTATTTAATGAACCAGCTAAAGATGAAATGGTTTCTTTTTTTTCATCTTTTTTTACAGTTACTTTATCGCTTATTATTTCAATATCCGTAGATAGATTTTTTAAAAAGTAAAGGATACTGCCATAAGCATTATCTTTAATATTTAAAGTTAGTGTATGCATAAAACATCCTTTTGCTTGCAATTTTTTATGGAGTAATTATAACATAACAAAATTGCTCTTAGGTTAAGGGTTTTTAGGGATTTTTCTTCCTCATTTACAACTGGCTTATAAAATATACCTTGCGACTTTGTTGCAATTCTTTTATTTAAAGTTTTTAATTGTATCATTTCGCTTACCTTTATATAAAAATTTTCATTTTCAAGTCCGTTTTGTGTGAGATGAGAGTCCGACGGATATGAAAAAATTTGACAAAGTCCGACGATAATCGGACTTTTATTGTATTACAAAAAAAACACTATAAAGCCCTTGTTTACGATATTTAACAAGGTTTAAGGAGATTTAAATGAGCATCTACAGAGAGTATGACATTCGTGGCATATATGAAAAAGAGCTAAACAAAGAGAGTGTAACTAAAATAGGTTATGCCTTAGCATCAAAGATAAAAGGTGAGCATGTAGCAGTTGGTTATGATGCTAGAAGTCACTCCCCTATCCTTTTTGAGTATCTTGTAGCTGGACTTAATGCTGGTGGAAAAAAAGTATTGGGTATGGGTTTAGTCCCTACCCCGGTCAATTATTTTTGTAATTATAATGAGTTCAATGGTATCTTAGCATCAGCCTCTGTAATGATTACAGGTTCACACAATCCAAGTGAGTATAATGGTTTCAAAATAACCATAGATAAACTACCATTTTTTTCGGATGATATCTACGCGCTTGGTGATGAATGTGAAGCTATGGATGGGATTCCTCAAGTGGAGCGTGATGTCACTGAGATAGATGCAGTGAGTAGATATGTAGACTACATTGTCAATGCATTTTCTCACTTAAAAGCAATGCCAACCAAGATAGTCTATGACTGTGGAAATGGTGTAGCTGGAGTTGTGACTGAGAAAATATTTAGTGCACTAGAGTTACAAACAAAGGGTTTGTTTGTTGAACCAGATGGGACTTTTCCTAACCATCATCCAGACCCATCAGTTGAGAAAAACTTAGCAGATGTCAAAGTAGCACTTCAAGATGCTGACATTGCCTTTGCTTATGATGGTGATGCTGACCGCATCGCAGTTTTAACACACAAGAACAACATCAAAGGTGATATGATGGCACTTCTTTACTCTATGAAAATGGACAAACCAACTGTAGTTGGAGAGGTGAAATGTTCTCAAGTGATGTATGATGAACTGGAGCGTCGTGGTTGTAAGGCTATCATGTATAAAACAGGGCACTCAAACTTAAAAGTTAAAATGAAAGAGGTAAATGCTGACTTAGCTTGTGAAGTTAGTGGACATGTATTTTTTAAACACCGTTACTTTGGTTATGACGATGCCATCTATGCGACACTGAGAATGCTTGAGTTAATTCACGAGGGGATAGATTTAGATGCTGAGTTAGCTAAACTTCCGAAGGTTTATTCTACAGAAGAGTTAAAAGTACAAACGACTGAAGATGAAAAATTTAAAATCATTGATAAGGTAAAAGAGCTACTCAAGAATCCAAGTGAAGATTTTCCTCATATAAAAAACATCATTGATGTCGATGGGGTTCGCATCAACTTTGACACAGGTTGGGGTTTGGTACGTGCATCAAATACTACACCTGTTCTTGTAACAAGATTTGAATCTACATCACAAGAGGATGCTAGCACTTATGAAAAAGCGATTAATGCACTTATATTAGAGGCAAAATCGAAAATTTAAAGAGAAAAAAGTATGAAAAAAATAGTGTATTCTCTCAAACGACTAATACTATTTTAGATATAATTAATACCTTATTTTAAACACAGGATTACAATGAAGACACATACACTTTTAATGCCCCTTGACATGCACTTACATCTTCGAGATGGAGTTATGCTTGAAAACATAGCCCCTTTAACTGCTTATAGTTTTAGTGGAGCTATAGTGATGCCAAACCTCGTTCCACCTGTTAGTTCTTTAGATGACCTAGTAGCTTACAAAGAGCGCATAATGGCAGCTGTACCAAATGACTACTTTGAACCATATATGACGCTTTTTTACAAAAACTATGATAGAAAATTTTTAGAAAGTGTAGCTGATGAACTCACAGCGATTAAGCTTTATCCTGCTGGAATCACAACAAACTCTGAGGGTGGGGTAAGCTCATTTGACATAGAGGAGATGCGCCCTACTCTTGAAGCTATGATAGAGTTAGATATTCCCCTTTGTGTACATGGCGAAACAGATGGCTTTGTAATGGATAGAGAAGCTGAGTTCATGAGTATCTATGAGCTCTTAGCATCATCGTTTCCAGACTTAAAAATTATCATGGAACACATAACTACAAAAGAAGCTGTAGAGATGCTAGATAAATACGACAATCTTTATGCAACTATCACTGTCCATCACTTACTTTTAACACTTGATGATGTTGTTGGTGGTATGATGATGCCACATAACTTTTGTAAGCCTATCGCTAAAAGACCTGAGGACTTAGATGCGCTCTTAAGTGTAGCTCTTGAGGCGCATCCAAAAGTGATGTTTGGTTCAGATTCCGCTCCACACCCGCAAGACAAAAAAGAGAGTTCTGGATGTGCAGCTGGAGTATTTACTGCGCCCATAGCCCTGCAACTATTGTGTGAAATTTTTGAACAATATGACAAGCTCGATAACTTACAAGATTTTGTAAGTGATAATGCACAACGCATCTACGGAATTTGCCCAGAATTTAAAGAAGTTACTCTCGAAAAAAGAGAGTTTGTTATTCCCAAAAAATATTCATCAGTAGTTCCTATGTATGCTGGTCAAAGTATTAACTGGGCAATTCAGGGAGTAGACTAGCATGGAAACTAACAATTTTTTATCCTACGCAGAACAAGCCTTGGACTATGGAGTAATGGGGACACTTATCCTTATGAGCATCGTGACACTATGGTTATTCATAGAACGCATGATGTTTTACAAAAGTGTACGTATAGAGGACTATAAACACAGAGACAATCTTGACTTAGATTTAACAAACAATATTAGTGTTATAAGTGCCATCGGAACAAATGCACCCTATGTTGGTCTCCTTGGAACTGTTGTTGGGATAATGATAACTTTTTATTCTATGGGTGATGTTGGTGCTGTTGATGCTAAGAAGATTATGATGGGTCTTGCTCTTGCTTTAAAAGCAACTGCTATGGGTCTAGTGGTGGCAATGCCAGCTATCGTCGCCTACACCATAGCACTTCGTAAAATAGAGCGAATACTTACTAAGTATGATGTAGCAAATGAAGTGTAAAAAAGCACCTAAAAGATTTGACTCTATAAATGTAATCCCATTTATAGATATTATGCTTGTTCTTCTTGTTATGGTTTTAACCACTGCCACCTTTATAAAACAAGGTGTCATACCAGTGGAACTTCCAAAAGCAAAAGCTACAAAAAAAGAGGACTTAAAAAAAGAGATAAGTATCTATGTAAATGTAAAAGGTGAAATGTTTTTTGAAAAGGATAAAGTAACATCTAAAGAACTTGAGCGTAGATTATCTCAAATAGATAAAAAACAAACAGTAGTCCTACGAAGTGACAAAGAGTCACGTTTTCAGGATTTTGTTACTGTGATGGATATACTCAAACGCTTAAAGCACGAACAACTTTATATAGTTACTAAAGAGTAGTTTAGTAACTTCTATCCATCAATTTTAATTTTGACTTTAAAGTTTTATTTTGCGAATTATCTTCTATATTTTTCACCCGCTTGTCTTCTAAAGTACTCTTAGCATCAGTAGTAAAAACTTTCTTTTGAATACTCTTAGCATCATTAAAAAGTGTTGATGCTAAGAAAAAAAGAACCATAATAACTACTACACTTGCATAAAGAAGTAAGTAGTTTTTTATATGTCCGTTTTCAAAAGGATTTTCTATTTTCACTACTACATCATTCCTGGCATACCCATTTGTGGAGGCATTCCGCCACCCATATCTCCACCAGTAGCAGGAGTTGGTTCAGGTATCTCATAAATCGCAGCTTCAGTTGTAAGCAGTAAAGAAGAAACAGAGGTCGCATTTGTTAAAGCTACACGCGCAACTTTAAGTGGGTCAATGATACCCGCTTTATACATATCTACATATTCACCAGTTGCAGCGTTAAAACCTACATTTAAATCTTTTGCAGACTCTACAGCATTTACAACTACACCAGTATCAAACCCAGCATTTTGTGCAATTTGTTTGATAGGTGCTTTTACAGCACGAAGAATAATCTCACAACCTATAAGTTGATCGCCTTCAAGCTCTAAAGAAACACTAGAAGCAGCACGAACAAGAGCAGCACCACCACCAATGATGATACCCTCTTCCACAGCAGCCTTAGTTGCACTCAGAGCATCATCTACACGGTCTTTTTTCTCTTTCATCTCAGTTTCAGTTGCCGCACCAACTTTAATAACCGCAACACCACCAGAAAGTTTTGCAAGACGTTCTTGAAGTTTTTCTTTGTCATATTCACTTGTTGTAGCATCTAGTTGTGTTTTTATTTCAGCTATTCTTGCTTTTACAGCAGCTTCATCTCCAGCACCATCAACTATGACAGTATTATCTTTATCTATCACTACACGAGCAGCTTGACCAAGAAGAGCAATATCTGCACCTTCTATAGTATGCCCAGTCTCTTCAGATATCACAGTCCCTGCCGTTAAAGTTGCGATATCTTGAAGCATAGCCTTACGTCTGTCTCCAAAACCTGGAGCTTTTACAGCACTTATGTTTAAAACACCACGAAGTTTATTGACAACTAGAGTTGAGAGTGCTTCACCTTCTACATCTTCAGCGATGATAAGAAGGGGGCGAGAAGTTTTTTGCACTTGTTCTAACACTGGAAGTAAATCTTTTAAAGAACTGATTTTACTATCAGCAAGTAAAATCCAAGGATTTTCTATCTCAGCAGTCATTTTTTCAGTGTTAGTTATAAAGTATGGACTTAAATAACCACGGTCAAACTGCATACCCTCAACTACATCAAGCTCATCAGAGATACCTTTAGCTTCTTCAACTGTGATAACACCATCTTGACCAACTTTATCCATTGCTTCAGCTATCATATCACCTATAGAAGTATCAGAGTTAGCAGAGATAGACGCTACTTGAGCTATATCTTGTTTCCCATTGACAGTTTTTGATGATGCTTTTAGGTTTTCAAGTATTGCTTCACAAGCCTTGTCCATTCCACGCTTAACTTCTACTGGATTTGCTCCAGCTGTAATATTTCTAAGACCTTCTGAAAATATTGCATTTGCTAAAACAGTAGCTGTAGTAGTTCCGTCCCCAGCTTCATCAGCAGTATTTGATGCTACCTCTTTTACAAGTTGTGCACCCATATCTTCTAGTTTATCAGCGAGTTCAACTTCACGTGCGACAGATACACCATCCTTAGTGATAACAGGTGCCCCATAAGACTTTTGTATAAGAACATTACGACCACGAGGCCCCATAGTTACTTTTACCGCATCTGTAAGTTTTTGAACACCTTTTGCTAACTGATTTCTTGCATCATCTGAAAAAATTATCTCTTTTGCCATGGTTAATTCCTTATATTATTTATATTTATTTAATTATTGAATGATTCCGAAGATATCATCTGTATCTATTACTAAGTATTTTTCACCATCAAGTGAAACTTCATTACCTGCAAACTTACCAAATAAAACTCTATTGCCATCTACTAAAGTTTTAACTTCTTTACTCACAGCAACAATTTCACCTTGAGAAGGCTTCTCTGAAGCGTTATCAGGAATGATTATCCCAGAAGCAGTCGTAGTAGCTGCCTCTACCTTTTTAACTAATACTCTATTTCCTAGTGGTTGAAAGTTCATTTAAAAACCTTTATTTGAATTTATTTATGGGATTTTACCCAAAGTAAGGTAAATTTTAGGTAAATGACATTATAATTCCGTCCTCTTAACAGATGTCAGGGTAGCTCAGCTGGTTAGAGCACTGGTCTCATAAGCCGGGGGTCGGGGGTTCAAGTCCCCCCTCTGACACCATTTATGTTAAGAACTTTTCACAATCCGGATTAGCTCAGCGGTAGAGTAGGTGACTGTTAATCACTTGGTCACTGGTTCGAATCCAGTATCCGGAGCCATACACTTTCAACCCCTTCCCCTAAAACACGAACTTTCAGAGACTTAAACTTATACAGTAGCTAATAGGTAGCCTATTCAATTTGAACGAATAAAAATTTGACACTTAGTTTGCAATGAAACAAGTGTGCTATAATTATAAAAAAGGAGTTTTGATGTACACAATTAAACTTGATGTAAATGATACTATTTATGATAAAGTTATGTTTTTTTTGAAAAATATTCCCATCACAAACTTGGAAGTAGAGCAAAAAAATGATGCACAAACTCAAAAAAAAGATGATATTGTTAGTTTCTTTCAAACATCTCCTTTAAAAGGTGAAA
>Ga0256840_1001769_pt1 | contig 19787 bp, 24 predicted proteins | sample 355202metaG_FD_185969 | JGI IMG/M metagenome (GOLD analysis project Ga0256840, IMG submission 185969) | Hydrothermal vent microbial communities from Mid Atlantic Ridge, Atlantic Ocean - 355-202 | ecosystem: Environmental > Aquatic > Marine > Hydrothermal vents | place: Atlantic Ocean: Mid...
CCCTGCGGGGAAGTCAAAGAGGCATAATCTTTAAATACAAAAGTATTTGAATTGCAATAAGCAGTCCTGCATACTTTTATATCCAAATCTCATGCCTCTTTGACTTCCTGTTATGCGTTAGTTTGATTTAGGATGTGTATATTTATAAATTAAAGGCAATAAACATGGAAAAAGCTAAGTATATTTGGATGGATGGGGAGCTTGTTGAATGGGATAAGGCTCAAACTCATATATTGACTCATACACTTCATTATGGCAATGGTGTTTTTGAAGGAACGAGAGCATATATGACTGCTGATGGTTTGGCTATTTTCAAACTAAAAGAGCATACAAAAAGATTATTGAATTCTGCAAAAATCACAAGAATATCTCCAAAATATACTATAGAAGAGCTTGAAAATGCTCAGTTAGAACTACTTCGTTCAAACGACTTTAAATCAAATGTCTATATTAGACCTCTTATCTATCTAGGTTATGGAGTTATGGGACTTCACCATGTGGCATCTCCTGTTAAAACTTCTATAGCGGCTTGGGAGTGGGGAAGTTATCTTGGAGAAGAAGGACTTGAAAAAGGTATAAGAGTAAAGATAGCGTCATTTACAAGAAATCCAGTAAGCTCGACTATGGGAAAGGCTAAAGCAGTCGCAAACTACTTGAACTCACAAATGGCAAAATATGAAGCTGTTGAAGCTGGTTATGAAGAGGCTCTTTTGCTTGATGATGAAGGATTTATAGCCGAAGGTAGTGGCGAATGCTTTTTTATCGTTAGAGATGGTGTTTTGATTTCACCTCCAAATGATACATCTTTGGAAAGTATCACGCAAGGTATGGTTTTGGAACTTGCTCATGAAGCTGGGATACCAATAGAAAGAAGAAGAGTAACTAGGGATGAAGTTTACATAGCAGATGAAGCTTTTTTTACGGGAACTGCTGCCGAAGTAACTCCAATAAGAGATGTTGACAACTATGTGATTGGTGATGGAAAACGAGGAGTTATGACAGCAAAACTTCAAGCAGCTTATTTTGACGTGGTTTATGGAAGAAACCAAAAATACAAGCACTTGTTAACTTATGTTTAACAAATAATGATACAATATTAAAATTTAATAAAAACAAGGAATATTATGCCCGCAGATTTGAATGATTATTTTAAGAAGAAGAATGGTGGTAGTAGTGGTGGTGGAAACAGTGGCGGAGGTGGAGATAAACGCCCTCCAAATATCAATATAGAACCACCTGAGTTTTTTAAAAACTTAGGGAAAAAAGCAGGATTTATTTATGTTTTGATTGGTATTATTGTACTTTTAGTTATAGCTAAACCTTTTGTTGTTATAAACTCTGGTGAAGTTGGGATTAAAGCTACGGCTGGTAAGTTTCAGCCTACTCCTATGGAACCTGGTTTTCATATGTTTTTACCATTTGTACAACAAGTTTTTGTTGTAGATACAAAAGTAAGAATTATGAATTATACTTCTACTGAAGATATTGGAAACACAAATAGAAGGGGATCTGGCATAAAACTAAACAATGCAATCTCTATTCTTGATTCTCGTGGACTTCCTGTACTGCTTGACTTAACAGTTCAATATCAACTTCAAGCTGATTCAGCTCCTCAAACCATAGCTACATGGGGTATGAGCTGGGAAGATAAAATCATAAATCCTGTTGTAAGAGATGTTGCAAGAAGTGTTGTTGGACAATATGCAGCTGAAATTCTTCCTCAAAAAAGAAACGAGATTGCTGTTAAAATTGCAGATGGCATAAGGAAAAACATAGAATCTCAACCAGGAAGTCCCGTAAAACTCTTAACTGTTCAGATGAGAGAGATAATACTTCCTGTTAAAATAAAAGACCAAATAGAAAAAGTTCAAGTAGCTAAACAAGAAGCAGAAAGAGCAAAATATGAAGTAGATCGTGCAAAACAAAATGCATTTAAAGCTGCCGCAGTTGCAGAAGGTGTGGCTCAAGCAAAAGAAATTAATGCTAAAGGTATTGCAAAATCTATTAAAATCCAAGCAGATGCTAATGCTTACGGCAATATAGCAATTGCAAAAAGTATTACACCAGAACTTCTTGCACTAAAACAAATAGAAATCCAAGGTATGTTTAACGATGCTCTTAGAGTAAATAAAGATGCTAAGATATTCTTAACACCTGGTGGGGCTGTTCCAAATATCTGGGTTGATACTAAAAACACTCAAAAGACAACGGCAATAACTAGATAATGAACAACCTACTATCTTCAATCGATTGGACTAAAAACGATTTGATTCCTGCTATTGTGCAGGAGTCAAACTCTGGTAAAGTCCTTATGCTAGCCTATATGAACAAAGAAGCTGTAGAGCTAACTTGCAAAACAAATCTTGCTCATTTTTACTCAAGAAGTAGAAAAAAGATGTGGAAAAAAGGTGAAAGCAGTGGAAACCTGCAACATGTAAAAGAGATATATCTTGATTGCGATTTAGATACTATTCTTTTAAAAGTAGTACAAGACGGTGGCTGTGCATGCCATACTGGCAGGGAGTCTTGTTTTTTCAATCGCGTGGATATAGAAGAAGAACCTAGCCAAATAGTACAAGATATCGATACATATAGCATCACAGATAAACTGTATCATACTTTACAAGATAGAAAACTTGCAGATCCTGAGACTTCATATACTGCTTCATTGTTTAAAAAAGGTGAAAATAGTATACTTAAAAAAGTAGTCGAAGAAGCTGGTGAGTTCTGTTTTGCCGTAAAAGATGATGATGAAAAAGAGATAGTTTATGAAGCAGCCGATTTGGCTTTTCATGCTCTAGTTGCTTTAGCACAAAAAAATATAAATCCAGATCTTGTAAAACAAGAGCTAACAAGAAGATTTGGTCTTAGTGGGATAGAAGAAAAGAATTCAAGGAAAAAGTAAGTGTTAAAAATAGATGCAATTAAAGCTTCAATTTTAAACTATGTAAATCACTTTGGTATGTATGATTATATAGCTTATGCCTGGTTAATTCTACTTTTTTTTGTTACTATTTTATTGGCCATTTTAGTTGCTAGGAAAAGTCCTACCTTTTCTATTTTGATTGTTATAATCTCTCTTGCATTACTTTTTGTTGGTCCTTTTGTATTAAAACACTATCTGGATATATTTATACGACCAACTATAGACAAAGTGATAGAAGTAAAAAAACTAACTTTTTCAAATACCTTGATTGTTACTGGTTCTCTCACTAATGTATCTACAAAAAGTTTTTCTACATGTAGTGTAGATATTAATGTTCTAAAACATAGTAGTAACGACATAAAAAACTTCGTTAATCAACTAAAACCATTGCTGAAAAAGACGATATTTATAGATAAGTCCATAGACATAAACGAAACGAAAGAGCTTAGAGTTGTTTTTGATGGATATAACTATAAAAAAGATATAAATGTTTCAATAAAATCAGAGTGTTACTAAGGAAAGATTAAATGGCTTATTTTACTATTTTACATTTGATAACTATTCTTGTTCTTTTTGTGATATTTGTTCTGTTTAGTATCATAGCATTTAAACAAACAAATAAAAAACTTTTAGTTTCAATGTTGTTTGCTAACTTTCTTGTTATTGGCATGATAACGGTAATTTTAATGTTTGTTTTAGACAAGTATACAAAAATGGCTAGATTAGAAAATGTAACTCAAAAGCGTATTCTTATGACTGAAGCATTTACATTATCAGGAAAAATAAGAAATACAGGTAGTTTTGACATTGGTAAGTGTACGTTAGAAGTCAAACTAGTTAGCAATGCTATGAATGGCGGTGATGTGAAAGGCTCACAAGTATTTGCACCATCGGGTTTGAGTTTTTTTAGTATCTTTAACTCTAAAAAGAAAAGTAACAAACCAACAACAGTTATCAATGAGTTTGTAATAGCAAAAAACTTTAAAAAAGGTGAACTAAAAAACTTTTCCGTATCTATGCCATATCCACCGTACTTTTCCAAACCATTTATGAACTACAAACTAAACTGTCACTAATCGATAAAATAGTTCCCATCAAAACTAACCAAAGAGTAATTTGTATCATTACCAATACTATTTTTTAGTGCTTCAATACTTAAAAAATCCAATGAATCCGCTTCAATATACTCTTCAACTTCTTTAATACTATAATTTGCACATATAAGCTCTTTATAGCTAGGAGTATCTATACCATATTTACATGGATGTTCTATGGTTGGTGAAGCTATACGCATATGAACTTCACTAGCTCCTGCTTCTTTTAGGATTTTTATAATTCTTTTTGCGGTTGTTCCTCTTACAATGCTATCATCTATAACAACAATTTTTTTGCCTTTTAGAAGTGAGCTAATTGGTGAGAGTTTTAGCTTGACTTTCATATCTCGCCTCTCTTGCGTTGGTTCTATAAAGGTTCTTCCTACATAGTGATTTCTTACTATGCCCATATCAAAAGGAATCCCACTCTCTTCCGCATAACCTAAAGCTGCACTTACACCACTATCTGGAACTGGTATAACTAAATCTGCATCTACTTTTTGCTCTCTAGCCAATGCTCTTCCCATCTCTTTTCTAACAGCGTATACATTTTTGCCATCTATATCACTATCGGGTCTTGCAAAATAAATATATTCAAATGCACATATATGTGGGTCTGGCTCAAAAAGTTGAATAGACTTATAATCATCACAACCCTGCTCAAATATAATCATTTCTCCAGGTTTAACATCTCTAATAAACTCAGCTCCCACTAAATCAAAAGCGCACGTCTCGCTTGAGACAATATACCCACCATCTTTAAGACGACCCAAACTAAAAGGACGAACGCCATATCTATCCCTAATAGCAAACATCTTAGTACGACTCTGTATGCAAAGACAGTATGCTCCTTTTATAACATCAAGAGCCTCAATAATTCTATCTTTCAATCTTTCTTTAGTACTTCTTGCGATAAGATGGACTATATTTTCAGTATCCATTGAAGACTGAAAAATAGCACCTTTTTCTATAAGTTCACTTCTAACTTCATTTTTATTTACTAGGTTCCCATTGTGTACTATGGACATTTTGCCGAGTTGATAGGCTGCATAAACTGGTTGTGTATCCCAAGTAGACTCTTTACCTGCAGTTGAGTATCTATTGTGCCCTACTGCCATATGTCCTTTTAGTTTACTTAACGCTTCTTTATCAAAAACATCAGTTACCAAACCTCTTTTTTTTACAGTAGTTATTTTGGTACCATCACTAGTACTTATCCCTGTTGCTTCTTGCCCACGATGCTGCATTGCAAACAGAGCATAATACGCCACCCTAGATGCTTCACTATTACCAAAAACTCCTACTATTGCACACATATTTTTTCCTAACTTAATCCCAAACAATCGTTTATATTGTATAAACCGTTTGGTTGATTTTTTATCCACTTTGCCGCTTTTAATGCACCTTTAGCAAAAGTATCTCTACTTGTTGCTGTATGATTAAGCTCAATAAACTCACCGTCATTATAAAATCCAACAGTATGACGACCAACAATATCACCACCCCTTAAAGCCATGATAGCAATCTCATCTTTGCTTCTTTCACCTATAAGTCCATTTCTTCCACTAATTCTTACATCATCCAATTCAAGCCCACGAGCCCTTGCGGCATGTTCACCTAAAGTGATAGCTGTTCCGCTTGGAGCATCTTTTTTATATCTATGATGTTGTTCAACTATCTCAATATCAAAATCACTTAAACTTTTAGATGCAAGTTCAACTAGTCTATTGAGTACTGCGACACCTAATGACATATTTGTAGAGTAAAGGATAGGCATCTTAGTGCTTGCCTCTTCTAAGAGGTTTTGTTGATGTTGACTCAATCCTGTTGTACCTATTACTAAAGGTGTTGGATTATTAATAGCAACTTCTAGCAGAGTCTCTGTTCCAACTGCAATAGTAAAGTCTATAACAACATCACTTTTTTGCAAAAGAGTATTTACATCATCTGTAATCTCTACATCTTCAGGAAGAGTAAAATCAAACTCTTCTATAGCATGCAAGATAAAAGGTCTTGCTTCTTCTTCTTTTTTCAAATTTTCTATTAAAAGTTTTCCAACTCTACCAGTTGAGCCGTGTATTCCTACATTTATCACAAATATTTCCTTAATCGTTTACATATTCTAAGGCTTTTATACCTGCTACTGCACCATCTCCTGCTGCACATACAACTTGTTTTGCAGCATCAATTCTTATATCGCCACCTGCAAAAAGCCCCTTTACTGAAGTCTTCATATTTAGATCAACTATTACATTTCCATTATCATCAAGATCACATAGGTAACTTCCATCTTCTTGTTTTAAGATTGAATTATTGACGTTCATTCCAACAAATACAAAAATTCCTGGTACATCCAAGACTCTTTCGCTTCCATCTTTAGCAGTCACTATAACACCAGTCACTCCCATCATGTCACCAACAATCTCTTTTACACCAGAGTTTAAAACTAACTCTATTTTATCATTCTTCTTTACTTTTGCTATAGTCAATGGTGATGCTCTAAATGTATCTCGTCTATGTATAAGATATACTTTTGAACAAATATTTGCAAGATATAGTGCTTCTTCTAAAGCGGTATCGCCACCACCCAAAACTGCTACTTCTTTGTTTTTATAAAAAAATCCATCACATGTAGCACATGTACTAACACCTTTTCCAAACAACTTATCTTCGCCTTTTATACCTGCGCGTCTTGGAGTACTACCAGTTGAGATTATGACACTCTTAGCATCGACAACCTCACCGCCTAAAAGTGCAACCTTAAATATATCGCCATCTTTAGAAACCCTGCTGACCTCATCCATGCGATGTTTCATACCAAATCTCATACATTGTTCTGGCCATGGCTCCATAAGTTCCATCCCTGTAACTTCTTTGGCAATTCCAGGATAGTTTTCTATCTCACTACTCCCTGTGATTTGTCCTCCAGGAAGTCCTTTTTCAAACATCACAACATCTTTGAGTCCACCACGAGTTGCATAAAGTCCAGCAGTCAAACCAGTAGGTCCACCACCAATAATCGCTAAATCTAACATTTTATCTCTCCTATTTCTATAATTTAATTCAAATTACTCTATAACTTCAATTAAACTATCTTGCTTGAATTGTGTTTTATTAAACCTTTTTATTCTAAATGCGCTTGGAAGTTCATATATATTAAATTGCTGAATAACTTTTATCATGGTATTCATACCGCTTGAAACATATGTCACATTCTCTGCTTTACCTCTTTTTTTTTGAAACATATCTATAGCTATTATACTATCTTTTTTTGAAATTTTATTCAAAATAGTGTTCAGCTTTTGCATTTGTGAACTATATATTACAACAGTGTAAACATCTTTTTTTGGAATAAATATATCTTTGTTTGTATAAAAGATTAGATTGGAAAAATCTACAAATTTGTACTGAGAAAACCGCCAATTAGAGTATGCAAAAGCTCCTGCTATCATGGCTGCACCGAAGAAGGAGGCAAAAATAAGAGAAAATTGACCTTTTTTCATAGGCAACTTTCTCTACTTTTATTACTAAAGTGAATTAATTTTATCTGCTAAAACCTGCTTAGAAGAAGCTCCAACCATCTGGTCAACTAACTCTCCGTCTTTAAAAAACAATATTGTTGGAATCGATCTAATTCCATATTTTACTGCTATATCTTGCTCTTCGTCTGTGTTTACTTTACAGATTTTTGCTTTTCCGTCAAAATCTGCAGCCAACTCTTCGATAACTGGTGCAAGCATACGACAAGGTCCACACCATGGAGCCCAAAAGTCTACTAAAGCTACGCCTTCTTTGATTGATTCATCAAAGTTTGTTGCTGTTAATTCTAAATATTTTCCCATTATTTTCTCCTAGTATTATTTTATCGTGATTATACACATTATAACTTTAAACTTTCCATAGCCGACAATACTACTCTTAATAACTGATATTTTCTACAAGTTCTATTAACTTATCATTTACAATGATTGCATCTATCTGGTAGTCAGAGTCAATATCTTTCTTGTAGATATAGTAGTCTATTGTTTTTATAATTCTTTGTAATTTTTTTGCTGTAATCCTAGTAAGTGCATCATAGTCTTTTGAGTATTTTACCTCAACAAAATGTAAGATATCTCCCTTTTTTGCAACTATATCTATCTCACCAAAGCGTGAGTGAAAATTGCGTTCATGTATAGAGTATCCGTTGTTTTTTAGATACTCTACTGCTTGTGTTTCTGCTTTTAGCCCAATAGCAAGACTAATCTTCAATCCTAATCATGGCTGGTTTTTCTTTACATATAGAGAGTTTTTTTATCTCTTTCATAGCTTTTTGTATATTTATCTCTTTACATTTATGAGTTGAGAAAAGCAATGTTGCTCTATTTTTATCTTTTGAATCTGCTTTTTGTAAAAAACTATCAACCGAGATACCAAAATTTCCTAAGATTGAAGTTATTTTTGTCAAAACTCCTATCTCATCAGCAACTTTTACACGCATATAATATTTTGTTACAATTTCATCTGCACTTAAAAGAGTAAATCCTCCACCCTCTAAATCTCTTTTAAATCCAAGCATTGGTGAGCTTTGCCCTACTCTAGCTATATCAATCAAGTCTGCAATCACAGCACTTGCTGTTGCATCTCCACCAGCTCCAGGACCATAGTACATTGTTTCTCCAACTCTATCACCTACAACGCTAATCCCATTCATAACATCATCTACTTTTGCTATCATCTGTGAACTTGGAACAAGTGCTGCATGAGCTCTTAGTTCTATTTTTTTATTCTCGCATTTTTTTGCTATAGTTAAGTGCTTGATACTATATCCAAACTCTTTTGCAAAAAATATATCTTCACTATTAATATTTTCTATTCCTTCTATAAGAATATCTTCGGGATTTGCATGTATCCCATAAGCAATGGAAGCCAAAATAAGAAGTTTATGAGCTGCATCAAATCCACCTACATCAAAAGTTGGGTCGGCTTCTGCATAACCTAATTTTTGAGCTTCATCCAAAACTGCTTTAAACTCTACTTTTTCATTCATCATTTTTGTTAATATAAAATTACAAGTCCCATTCATAATGCCTTTTATAGACTCTATATGATTTGCACCTAGACCCTCACGAAGTGCTTTGATGATAGGGATTCCTCCTGCAACACTTGCTTCAAATCCTATTGGTACTAAACCTGCTATATCTTGTAGCTCATAACGATGATAAGCTAAAAGTGCTTTGTTGGCTGTAACTACTGGTTTTTTGTTTTTCAATGCTTTTTTAACTACTTCAAATGGCTCTTCTACTCCACCCATAAGTTCTATAACTACATCTATATCACTATTTTCTAAAACATCATTAACATCGCTGCTCAAGGGGATGCTCACACCTCTGTCTCGGCTAGTATCTCTTACAATTCCCATAACAGGCACTATCTTTTTGCCGCATCTTGCTTCGATGATATCACTATTTTCTTCTAAAATTTTTACTACACTTGTACCGACTGTACCTACACCGATAATTCCAACTCTCAACATTATTTACTTTTCTCCAAACTCTTTAAATATTTTTTTAAATTCTTTGCTGCTTGACGAATTCTATTTTCATTTTCAATCAACGCAATTCTTACATACCCTTCGCCGCCTTCACCAAAACCAATCCCTGGGCTAACTGCTATCTTTGCTTCAGTCAATAACTGCTTTGCAAAACGCATACTGCCTAAATGCTGAGCAACTTCAGGCATCTTTGCCCATACAAACATACTCGCATTTGGTTTATCTATCTTCCATCCGGCATTTTCAAAACTCTCTAGCAATACATCTCTTCTTTTTTGATAAGTAGAGATTATCTCATCAACACACTCTTGAGGACCATCAAGGGCAACAGTAGAAGCCACTTGGATAGGAGTAAACATACCATAATCAAACCAAGACTTTATCTTTTGAAGTGCATTTATAAGCTTAGGATTGCCTACTATAAAACCAACTCTCCAACCAGCCATAGAGTAACTTTTTGAGAGCGTATAGCTCTCAACTGCTACATCTTTTGCACCCTCAATCTCAAGAATTGAAGGAGTTTTGTAGCCATCAAATGTCAAATCTGCATAAGCAATATCACTTATGATGTAAAATCTCTCTTTTTTCGCATAAGCGACTAGTTCTTCATAAAAACTCTTCTCAACAGTTACTGTTGTTGGATTGTGAGGAAAATTTACTACTACAAACTTTGGTTTTGGAACAGACTCAGCAAATGCTTTTTTTAGATTTACAAAAAAAGCTTTAGTGTCTAGTTCGTATTTGTCATTCCATTCTAAACCCATCTTGTGTACATTGCCACCAGCTATTATAAACGCATGAGAGTGTATAGGGTAAGCGGGATCTGGTACTACTGCGACATCTCCTGGGTTTGTGATAGCTTGGACCAAATGAACATAGCCTTCTTTACTGCCAAGCGTTGCTACTGCTTCACGATCAGGGTCAATATCTACTCCATACTTTCTACTGTACCATTTGCAAATTGCAAGACGAAGTTTGTATATGCCTTTACTTGCACTGTAACCATGAGTTTTATCTTTATTTGCTGATTCTATCAACTTGTCCACTATGTGTTGTGGCGTTCTTCCATCTGGATTTCCCATAGAAAAATCTATGATATCTTCTCCCGACCTTCTGGCGTTTAGTTTAATCTCATTGATTTCAGTAAAAACATAATTTGGTAATCTTTCTATTGTGTTGAATCTTATCTCATCAAACATAAATTGGTCTCCTTATTTTAAGTATATATTTATTCCACGCTTTATATTGTCAAGAGTATACATATCTGTGATTTTTATATACTTTGAATTTTGTGGTATTTTTAGTTTTAGTCTATTGGTTGAATTCTCTTGTCGATAATCTTTTACAATGCGTAACTTAGCATCATAAAAAACAATGCTAGGGAACCATCTATCTGCCAATTTTGATGCGATTGATATGCTTTTCATACCTTCTACATCTATCCAATATGGTTTTATTGGTTTATTTAACTTTTGTGTTCTATTCGCTTCTATTTTGATGGCATCAATTCTAATGTTTTGTGAATTTACCTTATATGACCACTTATTTTTGTCTGTCTTCTCTATGGATTCTAAAAAGCAACCTCTTTCATTTAGATTTTTAGAGAGCAGTAGTGGATCTACAATATGCTCTGTAGAGATAGCAATATCCCAAACAAAACCATCTGAATTTTTCAAAACTCTTTTAGTTATAAAATAGTTGTATCCCATAGAAGAGAGTGATTCGTTAATAACTCTCATAAAGATTAATTCGTTATTTTTTGTGTAAAAAGACAAATCTAACTCTTGTGGTTTTTTATAAAATAACTTCAATAAACCGCTGGTCTTAAGCTTTTTTAAAACTTTAATCTCATCAACAGTACCATCAACTCGTAAAAATTGTTTTTCATTTTTAAATAAAATACGAATTAAGTTTTTTTGTGTACGGTATGCTTTTTTACCTACAAAATTCTCTATTTTATCATCTAAGGCTGTTGCTTGTAAAAGTGTCGCAAAGAAAAAAATGACTATAAAAAGTCTTACCAAGATTTACCTTCATTTAGCTCTTTAAATTTGTCCTTAGATATCTCTGTAAGGTTTGAATCTTTTACTAAAAATCTCATTGGTGATTGTTTTCTAAACTCTCTTTTTTCGCTTCCTATTTTTAGATCAAAACTACCATGACCTGTTGTGATAATCTGTTCACGCGAAATATCTATAGAAAAATTTCCATCTCCAAGAAACGACCTTCTTTTTTTTGTGTCTAAATATATGATGCCGACCCATAATTCTGTTTGAGGTACTATGACAGCCTCTTGTTTGAACTTTTGATTTACTTTTTCTACAATTTTATCATTTTTTTTTACTTCTAGTTTTGCTTCATGTAAAATATTTTTTGTAGTGTTGTCTTCAAGAACTTCATTTGTAATATTTTCATCTTCACTCATTAATATTTCTTCGTTTACGACTTCATTAGTCGTTGATTCAACAGTAGTATTTTCTTCCAAGAGATTATTTGCTTCATTTAATGAGTCTTGCACTTCTTGCACAACAGTAGTTTTCTCGTAGGTTGCGTTATTGCTATTGCTAATATAATTTTCTATATCAATTTTATCTTGAAAAAATGAAAGTACAATACCAAATATAGCGCCGAGAAAAATAATTATGATGAAAATTAAAAGTTTTTTACTACTTTTTTTATCGTCAATAACTATAAAAAGACCATCATCTTCAATATCTTTACGATTTTCTATCCAATACTCTTCAAATGCTTCGGTCCAAGCATCTAAGTCTATCTTGTACTCTCTCGATAGAATTTTAACGAATCCTAAAGTGTTAATTCGGTCTAACTTATCATAATTCATATCTACCATATATTTTAGGTATTTTTGTTCTATGTGAGTCTCATCACCAACTCGCTTGAGTCCTATCTCTTCAAGTACTTTTATATTATCCATTAGCAATCCTATCGCATATTACTGCTGTCGCGGCACTTACATTGAGAGAGTCAAAAGCTCTCGCCATTTTGATCGATACAATCTTGTCTAACTTAGTTTTTAGTTTTTTATTTATTCCTTTGCCTTCACTTCCCATGACCAAGGCTACTTTTTTATCAAACTTTACTTGAGCAACATTTTGTCCATCCATATCAGCGCCATAAAGCGTAAATCCTACTTGCTTGAGTTCATTTGCCATATCCAAAGCATTTGGATAGAGTACAATTGGTAACTCAAAAGCAGCTGCACTACTTGAACGAATTATAGCTTCAAGATTTATGCTTTTTATCCCACTAACTATGACTCCATCTGCTCCAAAAGCATATGCAGTTCTTAATATAGCCCCAATATTACCTACATCAGTTAGTTCATTTAAAATTACAAGAAATGAGCCATTTTTGACACTATCAAAATCACTAAATTCCAAATCATCAATCTCAGCGATAAAACCCTGATGATTACCACCACGAGCAAGTGATTGAGCTTTTTTATTATCAACTTTCACAATAGTACGAGTTGCATTTGCAATAGAAGAAAAAAGTTGTTTATCACAATTTTTTGCCAAATAAACAGTTTTAAATCTTTGTGGATAGTTCTTTAGTACATGTAAAAAAAGTTGTTTGCCATATATAATCAAAATTTAACCTCGCAATAGTTTTTATTATTAGACTTCTTGCAGAACCCATTATAGCCTCAGCAACTCATAGATAAGATTGAGTGAGGCAGTTTATCTCTTGCATAGCCTTAGCTATGGATGAGATGGACTAACGAAGCTCAACCTTATCTATGAGTTGCCCATAGGGAGGACTTAGAAGCAGCAATCTTGCACAAAACTTTTCATCGCAATAGCTTAGGCTATTACTCAAAAAAGATTTTGCACAATCTTACTGCTTCTAAGTCCTCTGAGGCTATAATGGGTTATGCAAGAAGTCTATTATATCAAAAAAGGCTTAAAAAAAGTAATTTTTACTTAGAAAGTTTACTATACCAACTCTTTACACTCTCTCCAGTAACTTTTGCCAAAAGCTTGGCTTTTTGTTTTGGAGGAAGTTGTAACTCAAGAATATCTTCTTTTGTAATTGAATCTCCCTTACATGTAGCTCCACTATCTATGCCTATTACCCATTCGCCTTTTAAGTTTGCATCTTTGAGTTGAGCAAATATATCTTTACATGTAGAGATAAATCTTCTCTCAAATTTTTTTGTTGCTTCTTTAATAAAGATAGCATTACGCTCTGGAATAAGCACAGATAACTCTTTTGCAAGTTTTTCTATACGGTGAGGAGATTCATAGATGATAGTTGGAATAAGAGAATTTTTAATAAACTCCAAGCCTGTATCTCGTTCTTTGCCTTTGTGTGGCAAAAAACCATAAAAAGCAAACTTTGGATTTTCAAATCCACTAGAAGCATACGCTAGTAAAACAGCACTTGCCCCTGGTAAAACTTCATAATCAATACTATGTTGCTGACAATATTTTACAAAATAGCCACCCGGGTCACTAATGCAAGGCATACCAGCATCACTAAGATAAGCTACATCTTCATTAAATATAGAAACTTCTATATTGTCTAAAATATATTTTTCGTTGTGAGAGTGGAGTGATATAAAGTTTTCTATATTGAAGGTTAAATTGTGTTTTTCACTTAAGAGTGAAAGAAGTTTTTTTGTGACTCTAGTATCTTCACAAAAAAGAGTATGGATTTCACAAAGAAGTTTCAAACTTCTTTGTGAAATGTCATCAAGATTTCCTATCGGAGTAGGAATAAAGTAAACCAAGACGGCTACTAGACTATTTTAAGTTATACTTTTTGTTAAACTTTTCAACTCTACCAGCAGCATCAACTATCTTTTCACTTCCTGTGAAAAATGGGTGACACTCACTACAAATATCTATTCTCATCTCTGCTTTGTTTGACATAGTTTCAAAACTGTTGCCACAAGCACAACTAACTTTACATTTTACATACTCTGGATGTATATCTTTTTTCATATCATTTCCTAAAATTTATTATTAAAGTATCTATAAAAATACCTCTCCCTACTAGATAAAAAAGCAGCAAACCAAGTGTACAGACTGCAATATAAGTTGTATGGGAAACGAGATTATAGCTGAAATAGACTTTAGCTGACCTTACGCACAAATACACTTTTAGATGGTTTAGCTTTGCCTTTAGTGTGAGGTAGACTCTTGGTAAACCTAGCTGTAGCTAAGATGAAAGATTCTAACGAAGCAATAAAGGCAAAGCTAAACCACCCTACTGGTAAAAGCATAGATATAGTAAATATTACAAGACCAGTTTTGCACAAACTCCCACAACGACTGTTTCACTTCTTAGGATATTTGGGCTTTTTAGTCCAAAAACATCTCTACATGTAAAGTGTTTTCGTTCATCTACACTAAAACCACCCTCTGGTCCAACCAAAAAATTACTTATATTTTGGTTGCCGTCTAGATAGTTTTCACAAAAGTCTATAATTACACTCTTAGGATACAAGCTTAAATAGTCCTCAAGACTATTTAAAACCTCTATCTCCATTAGAGTTGTTCTTCCTGATTGTTGGCATGAGTTGATCAAAATTCTTTGTAGCCGTTTTTTATCTATTTTGTAACTTTTTTGAGAGAAGTCTGCATAAACTAGTGTTAGCTTATCTACGCCCATTTCACTCAGCATGGCTATGTGTTTTTCTATAATCTTTGGTTCAACTACACACCAGCCGATATGAACTTTAGAGCTCATAATCTTTTGTGAGTTTTTTGTTTTTGTAAGAGTTAGATTTGCCTCTTTTTTATTGATATCATTTATGATGTATGTGTAGATTTTATCATCTTTTAGGTTTGCAAAATCTAGCGTAGAATTGGATACAATTCTACGGACTTTAAACAGATGAGAATACTCTTTTACTGATAGTGATAAATGCTCCTCTCCTGCAAACTCGCAAAAGCTAAATTGCATATACCAAGCCCATAGTGGCAACAATCAAAACTATGTCTAAGATATATTTTTTCTTTGCAAAAGCTCTATACTCATCTGCTGTGCCGTATTTATACTTTTTGAACAGTTTCATACTCATCACAAATATAACCAGCCAAACAGCTATCATCAAATAGACTCCATGAGAAACATGTAGTTGGTTTATACCAAGAACTAAAACGCCAGTAAATGCTACAGCAGCCAATAGCCCATAATAGACAGGATTTACTTTTTTCACTCTCTTTGAAAACTCTTTATCTCTAAATATAAAATACAAATTTACTAAAGCAACAATCAACATACCCGTAATAAAATACTGATGATACTTAATCGATGTCATAACTAACTCTTCCACTAAAATCCTTTTTAAATACAATTAGGTATAATTATACATGATTAATTATGAAGAAGCACTAAATATCCTTACCAATAAACTCTCAATAGTTTCGTATACCAAAAATATGCCACTGCTCGACTCTGTCAAGCATATTTGTGCGCAAGATATATTTGCTACTACTTCTTTGCCAACTCACCCAATAGCACTCAAAGACGGTTTTGCATTTTTTGGTGATGACAAATATGAAGTTTCAACAGGGGATATACTTAAATCTGGAACTACTAATGTCGTTGCTTATGAAGATGCTGATTCAAACTACCAAAAGATGCAAAACATCAAAGAGGCTGGTGAAGATATAAAAAAAGATGAGCTTCTACTGAGTAGAGGTGAACTTATAACTGCCTATGGGATAACATCGCTTGCCTCTCAGGGCATAAAAAGCATAACAGTATTTAAAAAACCAAAAGTCAGTATACTTAGTATTGGAAATAATCTTTGCCCTATACAAAAAAAGATAAAAAAGGGTGAAGTTTATAACTCAAATGCACTATCACTAGCAGCAAGAATTCTTGAGATTGGGGCAAAAATAGGAAAAGTATGGCAAGTAAAAAACGATAAAGAAGCTATAAAAAAGCACTTACTTGAGCTAAAGAAGCATAGTGATTTCATCATCACTACAGGAGCTATGAGCAGATATGATGCCATGAGTCAACTTATATATGAAGATGGATTTCATATACTTTTTCATAAAGTACAAATTGCACCCGCTAGTCCTACTGCTTTTAGTGTTTATAAAAACATTCCTATACTACATCTTACGGGTCTTCCACTCTCGTCTTTACTTGGTTTTGAACTTCTTGGAGTTCCAGCAATAAAGATTATCAAAAATCAATCTATAGGGGAAAGAAAAAGCCTACATGTAAAGAATGAAAAAGTCTTTACATGTAAAGAAAATTGCACAAGTGCAGTTCCTGGTTTTTTTGATGGCATAAGTTTTAAGAGTGCGCCCACTTTTGGAGCAGGCATGTTAAATGTTCTTGCAAAATGCAATGGATATGCCTTGATAAAAGACAAAAAAACAATAAAAAATGGTGAACTGATAAACTTTTTTAGTTTTTAATCAACCACCTGTTTCGTAAAAGGCTCTGCTTGATGTTTCGTTATCATCTTCTGTGCCCCATTTATTTTTCTCTGGCTTATTTTTAAGCACTTCTCTTAAAACTTCGGCAGCAGCATTTACATCACCAGCTTGAACAGCTTTTTTTATACTCAAAGCCTCTTCAAAATATAAACAAGGAATCAAAGCACCTTCTGCTGTTAGGCGTATTCGGTTACAATCTTCACAAAAATCATGAGCATGGGGATTTATGATGCCAAACTTATACCCGTCTTCTAGTTCAAAAAGCCTTGATGGACTAGATACTTCTCTTTTAAGCTCTTTAAATTTATACTTTGAACCTATCTTCTCTTTTATCTCTTCCTCGCTCAAGCCCTTTAATGTTTCTGCTGCATGTTTGTTCTCCATATACTCAATAAATCTTATAGTCATATCTCGTTCTTTACAAAACTCCAAGACTTCTATAATCTCATCATCATTTATGCCTTTGAGGGGAACTGTATTTATCTTTATGCCCAAACCAATACTTCTAGCTTTTTCTATACCCTCTTTTACTTTTTTAAGTACATCTTTGCCAGCTATTTTAGCAGCTACGTCATCTCTTAAAGTATCCAATGATATATTGATACGCTTTAGACCTGCATCTTTCAACTTTTGTGCAACTCCAGCTAAAAGGTATCCGTTTGTTGTTAAGGCGATATCAAGACCACTTTTATGGTCATTGATCATCTTTATAAACTTGTCTAAGTCCGCACGAAGTAGTGGTTCACCGCCTGTAATGCGTATCTTGTCTATACCCTCATCTATGCCTACTTTTATAAACAAAAAAAGTTCTTCAAAACTAAGTAGGTTCTCTTTTGGAACCCACGAAAATGGCTTCTCAGGCATACAATACTGACACCTAAAGTTACATCTTTCAGTAACTGAAACTCTCAAATAATTTACTTTTCTTCCATATCCATCTATTAACATTTTATATTCCTATTGGTTTTCATTGAGATATTATAGCGACTTTAATGTAAATATAAAACTCATTAAGTTAAAATGTAACAATAACATATAAATGGAGCGAAATATGACACGACCACCTCCCAACAACAGGGAAACAAGGATACAAGAGAGTGATTTTTTAATCTCTAAAACAGATACTAAAGGTAAAATCACATATGCTAATCCATCTTTTATAAAAGTAACTGGATTTACTGAAGATGAGCTTATAGGGCAACAACACAACATAGTCAGACATCCAGATATGCCCAAAATCATATTTCAACTTTTATGGGAAGAGATTTCTAACAAAAGAGAGATTTTTGCATATGTTAAAAACATGGGTAAAGATGGTGGTTTTTATTGGGTATTTGCCAATATAACAGCTTCTACTGATGAGCGAGGCAACATCATAGGTTATTTTTCAGTTAGAAGACAAGCTAATCCAAAGGCACTTGACATCATAGCCCCTCTATACGAGAAACTACTATCGGTAGAAAAAAGTGGTAGCGTGGATGCTTCACATAAATATTTAGAAGAATTTTTAAAAGAAAAGGGAATAAGTTATGATGAATTTTCAAACAATATTCAAAGACTATAAACCTCAAATTGCAATTGGTATTACACTATTTTGTGTAAGCATATATCAGTTTGCAAATGGTGATGTTTCATCTGGTTCTGCTCTACTTTTAGGTGCTGTTGGTGGCTCATTTTTTGGTAGTAGAAACTCTTTAAATGTAAATGCCGATACATTTGAAAAACTGCTCAAAGTAAGTGAAGAAGCAAAAAATGGAAATCTTGAACCAAGAGTTACGCATATAGATTTAAATACTCCTTTAGGAAAAATTTCTAATAATGTAAATGAGCTTTTAGATCAAATTGAAGCATTCCAGCGTGAAACTAGAGCATCTATAAAAAAAGCACAATCTGGAGAAACTTACAGAAACTTATTTAATGGTGGATTAAGAGGTATTTTTAAAGTCAATGCAAAGTATATTTTTTCAGGCGTAGAAGGCGTAATCGAAGGGCAATTGGGTCAGGCAAAAGGTATTTTGGCAAATAAATTTGATGGACTTGGAAATGGTATAGCAGGCATCAATGACATACAACAAGACCTTAGTGACGGTATAGAATCCATGATTCAAATCACTTCTGTTTCAGCAAATACAGCTGAAAAATCCAATGAAAGTCTGGAGAGTATTACTATCGTAGCAAACGAACTTACTGAGATGGCAGAACTCATCAATAACACAACAGAAGCCATAAACTCTTTACTAGAAAGAACCGCGGAGATATCTTCTATAGTCTCACTCATAAAAGATATAGCGGACCAGACAAACTTGCTAGCACTAAATGCTGCCATTGAAGCTGCACGAGCAGGAGAGCATGGCCGTGGATTCGCAGTAGTTGCAGAAGAAGTAAAAAAACTAGCAGAAAGAACAGGCAAAGCGACACAAGAAATAAGCATCACCATCCAAACTCTTCAACAAGAAACAACAGGTATTCAAGCAAATTCTGAAAGAATTGACACAATAGCTAACACTTCAGGAGAGAGCGTCAATAACTTCATGGGACTTTTGGAAAAGTTTAATGTTGATGCAAACTCAACAGCAGATATTGCTCATAAGCTAGAAGATAGTATCTTTGTAACACTTGTAAAGATTGACCATGTTATATATAAAACCAAATCATACTCAGCAGTTTTAAATGAAAGAGTAGAAAATAAATTTGCTACTCACAAAGAGTGTAGATTAGGAAAATGGTACGATACTGAAGAAATTAAAAAACGATTTGAGTCTAAAAAAGCTTATCCGCTTATAGATGCTCCACATCAGATAGTTCAC
>Ga0256840_1001770_pt1 | contig 19773 bp, 20 predicted proteins | sample 355202metaG_FD_185969 | JGI IMG/M metagenome (GOLD analysis project Ga0256840, IMG submission 185969) | Hydrothermal vent microbial communities from Mid Atlantic Ridge, Atlantic Ocean - 355-202 | ecosystem: Environmental > Aquatic > Marine > Hydrothermal vents | place: Atlantic Ocean: Mid...
CTGGAACAGGTGATGCACAACTTTCATTAGCTCAGTCTGTGCCTATCACTGCAGGTATAACAGTAACCACCCCTCAAGAAGTTTCTTTAGACGACAGTAGACGTTCACTCAACATGTTTAAACAACTAAACATACCAACTGCGGGGATTATCGAAAACATGTCAGGGTTTATCTGTCCATCATGTGATGAAGAGTCAGACATCTTCGGTATGGGTACATCCGCAGCAGTGGCAGAAGAGTTTGAAACAGAACTTCTGACACGTATACCTATAGAGCCAGCTATTAGAATAGGTGGAGATACAGGCATGCCTATCACTTTTCATCAACCAGACTCAGAAACCGCAAAGCGTTACCATGCAGCGGCTACTGCACTATGGTCATTTGTAGAGAAAGTAAATGCTGAAGGTGGGGCAGACAACACAAGCGTTCAACCTAATACCCCACCAGGTGTTTCTGCATGTAGTACAGCTCCAGCTGCTCCAGTAGCTCCAGCACAAGAGAGTTCAAGTAGTTGTGGTACAGGGTGTGGTTGTCACTAATAATTTTTATAATGCAGTAGAACTTTCTTATGAAAATTCTACTGCATACTAGGTTAACATAATGTAAATTCTGTTAATTATTTTTGAGCCTTTTGTCTACCTGTAAATGTGATAAATTTAAACAGTAGTACTTTCATATTATATCTTCAATCTATTTTTGAAATTCTCAAACTTTTTTAACGCATTTTCATTTTTTGACCATTGCATAATTGAATCTAACTCAAATGTGTTCTGTTCTGCTACCTAGAGAGCCTGTTCTAAGCTTTGTAAATCATCCCAATGATAATATGCAGCCAACCTATCTTTAATACAATCTGTTGGAGTCAGAAGTTTTAATATACCTGTCTCTTGTTCTCTGGATGCAATATCTTTGACAGGTGCATCTCCTACACCTAGAGGACCTCTAGGAAACTCAATAAAGAGTGAGGTATCTTTATGGACAAAGTAGCGATTATGTTCTGTAAACCCAAGGGAAAACATAACATTTTTTATTTTGCTATGTCCCCCATTAAATCTATCTATGAGATCTATATCATCAGAAGTATATTTGCCTTGAGAATAAATCTCCACACATGAGCCTCCAGATAGTACCGTTTTAATACCTTCTTTTTCTAATTGACTACAAACATAACCTGCAAGCTCTTCCATACTCATATCTTTTATCTTTTTCATAAAGGTTTTCCTGTACGTCTTGGCCGTTTTCTTCTCATGGTTAATCTTTCTATTTCCTCTTGTGGATAATAACTTCGTGCTTTTTCAAGTAGAGATTTTAATTCATCTAAAAAAGCATACCGAGGACTAAAAGTAAAGAGCCGTGTACGTCCTATAGTTCTATTGACTAGAACACCGCCTTGTTCTAGTTTTTCTAATTGTTTTTGAATGGGATCTAGGCTTGTTCCATAGAAGTCAGCTATCTCTTTTGCGTAACCTTCTTTATTTGCAAGAATGAATTGTAAAACTCTTTCACGGTTTTTTGATCCAAATAATGTTTCTAGCATAATATATACCTTTTATAACCTACTAAGTAGTACTTAATACCTATATTATAGGTTATAAAACCTATTTTGTCAATACATATATTTATGTTTTCTCAACAAATTGAATATCTAATCCCATACTCTCCGCAAACTCATATAAAAAACGTGCATCATAGGTACCCCGCCCTACTTTCTGGCGTATGGCATCTAAAGAATAATTATACCCATGCTCTTGCATCACTTTTTGCAGTTCTACAAAGTTCATATCTTTTTTAGCATCTCCATTTTAATCACTTGCTTTACACGTTTTGTAATCTCTTCTCGTGTCATGTAGTCCCTTGATTCGATTATTAATACACATATTCTATCAAAAACCATCTAAAGTGATTATATATGACTTGACTTTAGATATTATAAATGATACTATACAATCATATATGATATATATTTATCAAATTAAAGGAGTTAATCTAGTAGACTTTTAAAAAATTATTTTATATACCTTTGATAATACAGCTAAACCACAAATCTTCCCAAAAATAATAACCAAAGTAATTGATATCAAAGTAATAACTATATATACTATATTTAGTATTAGAATATAAAATATACTCATTTTTATTATTATTAGGATATACAATGATACATGCCTTACTCACATTCTCTAACCAAATAAAATCCCAAAAGTTACCAAGTTATAAACGTTTCATGTATAAACAAATAGATTTTAATGAACGTCTTATTGGTCTCTTGGGTGCTAGAGGCACAGGAAAAACAACTTTGCTGCTCCAATATTTAAAAGAAAAAACTCATGGTAAAGAAACGCTATATATTCTTGGAGACCATCCTCTAGTTGCGAGTGAAGGACTCTTTGCAATAGCAGATGCTTTTCAAAAAGTCGGAGGAAAAGTATTGATTATTGATGAGATACATAAAGTCAGGGATTTTGAAATAGCCTTAAAACTTATTTATGATAGTTTTTTTGAACTACAAGTTGTATTTACAGGTTCATCTGCTGTAGCACTAGACCATGCAAAGGCAGACCTAAGTCGCAGAGCCATCATACATACACTACCTGTGCTCTCTTTTAGGGAGTATCTGGAACTGGAAAGAGGAGAACAATTTCGAAATTACTCGCTAGATGAAATACTGAAAAACCATACACAAATCGCTATTGATATACTCTCCAAAGTAAAGCCTCTTGCATATTTTGATCAGTACATCAAAGAAGGTGCTTATCCTTTTTATAAAGAGGGTAAAAGAAGTTACATCTCCAAACTTCTTACTGCAACTATGCAAGTACTCTCTACAGACTTACCATCCATTTATCCTATAGAACATGACAAGATTAATTCACTAAAAAAAATGCTCATAATGCTTTGTCAAAGTGAGCCTTTCGATATCAATATTTCCAAACTGTGTGCTGCTGTTGAGCTGAATCAAAAAACGCTCTATAAATATTTAGGTATTTTACAAGCAGCAGGACTCATACGCATACTGGGTGCAAAGTCATCAGGCGTGAGTATTATTTCCAAACCTGAAAAACTTTACCTTAATAATACAAATCTATTCAATATCTTTTGTGATACTCCAATAGAGGGTACTGTACGAGAAACATTTTTTGCTTCCGCCCTTTCTTATACCCATTCTCTAAGTTATCCTAAAAGTGGTGGAGACTTTATGGTTGACACTCTATATACATTTGAAGTAGGTGGTAGAAGTAAGAAAAATAAACAAATCAAAGATATAGAAAAAAGTTACATAGTCTCCGCAAATATAGAAATAGGCTCTAACAATAAAATACCACTTTGGTTATTTGGATTTATTTACTAGCATAATCAAATATACATCATCGGAGGCTCTGCTGTTACAATAGTAATGCACTGCTCCACCACCTGTTATAGGCGAACATCTCCGTTTTGTCAATATTTATATATTTTTATCTATAAATTGTATTTCCAACCCCATACTCTCCGCAAACTCATATAAAAAACGTGCATCATACGTACCCCGCCCTACTTTCTGGCGTATGGCATCTAAAGAATAATTATATCCATGCTCTTGCATCACTTTTTGCAGTTCTACAAAGTTCATATCTTTTTTTAGCATCTCCATTTTAATCACTTGTTTTACATGTTTTGTGATCTCTTCTCGTGTCATATAGTCCCTTGATTCGATTATTAATACACATATTCTATCAAAAACAATCTAAAGTGATTACATATGACTTGACTTTGTGCATTATAAATGATACTATAAAATCATATATGATATATATTTATCAAATTAAAGGAGTTTCTGTGTGTAAAATAGACCCAAATTTATTTATACAAAAAATTATTGAGGACGGTACCTTACATCGTTTTGTATTTATAGAGAGACTAAGTACTAAAAACATACCGCTTAATATACAAAGTCTCATGAAAGAATCTATCTCTATAGAATGTACTACGTGTCATCATCTTTACACCCTCAACCTAAATGACTTCCTATTACGTAAAAAAGAGTTCATTTATTGTGCCAATAAAATTCATAACATAACACCTATACAAAATAAGCATCTTTGCGTCTCTACAGTAGCTGTCTTATTTGAAAAGTCTCAGCTGTGAAAAAAATTCATAACATAATGTTGCATTATGTTTTTTACTCAAATAACTATCTAAAAAGGAGGGGAATATGCTCTTAGAACTTGGAAATATTGAAAGTGATTATACACGCTGGCTCAAGTCATATATGCGTCATCTAAAATATAAGGACTCCAGTAAAAATACCCTAGAGAGTTATGGACGTATTTTACAGATGCTCTCACAATTCATAGCCTCACAAAACCTTGCTAAAAAACTAAGCGATGTCAATAAAGAGTTTTTTATGGATTTTTTAGAAGATGCAGAAGAAAAATCAAAGTCAGGTCATTTTTCCAAAAAGACAAAACAACTCTACCTTTCTGTGCTAAAATCATTTTTTATTTACATCAGTGACAACAATGACAACTTCTATACCTTTGAAAATGAGTTTAAGATATCACTCAAAGAGTCCAAGAAAGTAAAAAAGGTAAAGTATCTTAGTGACCACGAGGTCTATCAAATCGTAGACCATCTTGAGTATATGTGTCTCAACAGAGGTTCATACTACGACTACATCTATGCTCTTGGAATAAAGTGTATGCTTTATGGAGGGTTACGTATCTCTGAGCTACTGTCCTTATGCCTTAATGACTTTACGCTTTCAGGGCTTACAAATGATGCAGGCAACCATGACATATATGAGATACACCTCAAGGTGACCAAATCAGGGGAGGAACAAACTGCTCTCATTAAAATAGAAGATATTTATGAAGAACTTTTGTATTTGAGGAAGTTAAGGGTTGAACATGCACCTATATTCCAAAGTAAAACTAAGCAGACACTTATGCATCGGAGCAATTTCTACACAAGTGTCAAGAACATATTGTCAAAGGCAGGTGTTGACAAAAAAGGTTTACATATTTTTCGACACACCTGTGCTATGCAGCTTTATAGGAAGTCTAAAGACATCTTGGTTACTAAAAAAAAGCTACGTCATTCTGATATTAAGACTACTATGATTTATGCTCATGCGGAGAAGTGTGATGTGGCGGAGGCTATGAGGTAATAGACATATCAACTATTATTGAGAGTGTAACATCATAACTTCATAATGCACATAAGCACTTAATGTTGTGTCTGGTGTCTGATGCCCCATTTCTATGGCTAATTCTAACAATGCATATGGTGTTTTAATACCTTTTTCTAACATCTCTTTAACTCTATAAGTAGCAAAAGAATGTCTCAGGGAATGATAAGTGCAGTACCGTTGTGTCACTTCTTTTATTGCTTGAGTAATCTCATCAAAAACTCTTTCTTCTATTGCAGACTGAAGCATCTTATTGCCTGAGCCTTTTGCTAAAAATAAATAATTATACCTCTTGTCCATCCTCTCACGTAATATAATCCACTCGTCAATAATTTTTCTATGTTCAGCATCAGTAATATTTGCGTGTACTCGCCTTTTTGATTGAGCTGTTTTAAGTTTACGCTTTATTTTATTCAAACCTTTACTATTAATATCCATATAAAAATTATCTCCATAGTAGTAAAAGTCTTCCATAAGCCTACTTCTGATTTCACTTTTTCTCAAGCCAAAATAAAAACCAAAAAGTACAAGTATTTTTCTCTGAAGAATATTAAAGCGTACTGTTGGACCAATATTTTTTACTTCATTTCTCATTTTATACTCTACTTCAATATTCGCAAGAATATCGTTAAGTTCGCACTTAAAAACTAGAGACTTGGGATAATACAAAGTTGAAATGTCCATTAATTCAGGATGCTTTCTTTTATGAAATCTAAAAAACCTTCTTATATTCTTATACACAGCCTGCACAGAGGCACTTTTGTATCGCATAACTTCTAATCTATGTGATATTGCTGTAAGTTCTTCAGGTTTTATATCCGCAAGATTGTCTACCATTTGAAACAGATGCTTATTAAGCAACCCTAAATATGTCTTTACTGTAGAGAGTGCAAGTTTTCTGCGTAAAAGAAACTCCAACAGATAGAGTACATAGCCAAACAGAAGATGATCGTGCAGTATGCTGGTATTATCCAAATAAGTTTTTATCTCACTAATACACTCTTCTACTTTTAGGGTAGTATACTTTGTCCCTTTTGTGCGTAATAGTTCCGACAATGATTCTATATCCATCATTGCATAAGAAGTAGATTCCTCTTTTACTGCTTTTTTACTCTTCTCTTTAGATTCTTTTTCAACAACCTCTCGTCTTTTAAACACTTGTTCAATTCTCACACTTTCTATCTCTTGCTGCTTCGCACTTAAAATATTTTGATTAGGAAAAATACTATCAACTTCATTTAATGTTAATGGTACACTGGATACAATTTTTGATTCTAGAGTGAGTTTCAATGGTGAAGAATAAAAAAGATAGAAATTTTTATTCAAATTTTTTATTAAGTGAATCGTTAATCCTGGTAGATGCTTATCTTTAAAATCTTTCATTACCTTTTCCAAGGAAGTATCATTAAATATTATTTCATTCTCCAATAACGTTCTTTTACAAAAAATAAAAAAATCTACTATATGTTCATCTTGTAATTCTAACCTATATGCTCCTGTCTCTTCGCTAACATCAAAAGTTAAATTCTCTTGATGAACTAAAAGAACTTGATGACTAGGCAAACAAATCACATCACCTGCTGTCAGATTTTTTAAAGCTGATTCATACAAAGGTGTACTAGAAAATAACCTCAAATAAATATATGCTCCCTGTACCCTTGTCTCTTTTTTCTTTAACATAGTGAATACAATATTTCTTGCTTCTATAAAAACATCTAACTTTGAAAGCCCTCCAGCCAAAAGAGAAAAATGGTTTGGGTTAACAGAAAGAAGTGTTAAACTTTTAGGAAAAAAAGAGGCTGATTTTGGATGAATTAATTGAAATTTTTTCAAGCGTAAAAAATTTCTATACAAACTTTTTTCTTCTTTTATGTTAGGATGTTTATCTAATTCCATATCGACTATAAACCATGAAAAGAACTGTGTATTTATCTTAAACTGTTTCTTTACTATAGTCATCTCTTCAATATGTTTTTGTACACATGTTAAAAACATACGCCGAAATTCAGCATCAATGGAGGGATGTTTTTTCATGCCCTCCAATGTACTTTGAAGAACATTATTTCTTTGAACAATATCACTCATAACTGCATTACCCCATATTTATCTGCTATTTTTTGCATAAGTTTACGACTCTCAAATATATAGTCTTTCATATCAAGTGTCGAAAAAATCCCCAACTGCTCTTCTCCGCTGCCATAATGTCCAAGAAGTGTTTCAAGATAATAGCCATTAAAATTACGCTCCCGTGCTTCATTAGTAACAATATGTCTCCCCGTATTTACAGGAACTTCAGAGATAAAATTATAGAGCCCTTTGTCGCTAGTCACTTCGCTAAGTGTCATTAAGGCTAATGTTTTATCATATAAAACTATTTTTTTGCCATCATACATATATACGTTGTCAGCAGAGATTTGTTTAGCTTGACATTCTCTCTGATAGTATCGTATAATTTGTTCAGCACGGCGACATAAAGGAATAACTCTAATACCAGAAAGTTGTGTAGAAGCTTTTTCTGATACACTGAGGATGTGTAGTGAAAAACTTATATTAGCTAATGAGGTAGAATGTAAAAAAGTACGTGTTCCTAAAAGTATGCTCAATGCATATTTTGTATAGATAGCTATTAAGTTAAACCGCATTCTGCTATTTTCTTCTCGTGCTATAAGTATCTTCATTTCTGTAAAAAACCGTTTACTATTTTCGACTTCCAACGCCCTACTAGAACCAGCATATTTTACCACAGTGTCTATCTGTTCTCTTGGTATATTATCTGAAATGTCCTCTTTTAATACGCCAGATAATACATCATGAATTCCAAGGTCTTCATACAGCGAAATAAGAAACCTCGCATGTATTTGTCCTTTGTTATGTACAGAGGCATATGCCATCTTTGACCTGTCTACTATTTGATATTTACCTACACAAAAGAGTGTACTCATCTCTTCGTTGAGTGTCTCTTTTTTATATGCTTCAACTATTCTCCACATCTGTCTTGATCTAAGCACTATCTTCTTATCAAATGCTTTTACTTTTTCGGAAAGATACTGTTCATACCATTTATTAACTTGTTTACTTTGTAAAATTTCATACTGTAACTCGCTAACTATTTCACTAAGAGAAAGTTCTAAAACTAATTTTATTTTTCTTATTAATATTACTACAAGAGGAGGCAGGAGGTAGGAAATACATTTTTGACCACTTTTTAAATATTCACTTTTTTTTTCCTTTGCAAACAATGTTTCATCTAATTTTACTGTGACTACTTTTTCATTCAAATCAAAAGTGACCACTTTATCTTTATCAAATAATGCAGTAACTATCTGCTCGTAGCTCATTCCTGTGATACAAGAAATCATAAAAACCGTAAAAAAAATATCCTCATAAGTAAACATTTCAGAAATATTATCATCTTTTAAAGTTGCAATAAACTCCCTCAAATGACTTTTTATGGGTACATAATAATCTACTGTTAACTTTAATGACTTTTTTGTAACATTTGCAGAGAACGCACGATTCATTTTTCTTTGAATATTACTATTTTGTATATATTTAGTACTTGCCTCATAGGTTGCATCCGCTTTAGGGATGGCTCTGTATTTCTTTTTTTCTTTTTGTAAAGCTTCTTGACTTTCTTCACTAGAAATAGTTTCCTTGGCATCTTTTTTGACTATCAGAAGTTCATCATCGAAATCTTCTCGTGGAGTATATTGCCGATTGTAATTTACTCTTTTTTTCCTTTCTCCTGAACGTTTAGCACTTTTAGGTGTTAATTCTATTAATTTCATATATTGTTCCAGATCATGTGTAAAATATGAAACTATCTTTCTGTTTTTCTCTGTTTTTTCGTCACCACCTGATTGTATACGACGTGAAAGCTTAACTTTTAATCGTATACCCTCTGCTGTATTTTCATAAAGCAAATAATTTTCATCTTTACTCTCTTGTTTTAAAATATAATAATTGTTTTTTTCAATCCTGTCAGAGGATGCGATTTCTAAAAAATGTTTTCCTAGGTCAGCTATATCTTTTTTGGGAAAATACACATTGTTAATATATGCATTATCTTCACGCGCCATAACTGCCATATACTCTAAGGCACGAGTAAGTCCCTGTGCAGAATCTTCAAAAAAATCTTGACCCCGAAACTCTTTTTGTTTACTAAACTTTTTTTGCTCATTTTCTTTATACTTCAAATAATATTTGTGAAACAAAAGAACAACTCGAGATAAACTTTGAGGATACTCATAGCCTTGCTCTTTGTTGCCTAAGCCATATGCCCAATAAAGTGCATAATATAACCAAGTAATTACACTACCTTGTAATTTACCTGGAGAGTGAGATATTTTTTTAAAGTATAATTTAGAAGTCAATTCTTTTTCGAGAACTTTTAACTGCTCATCTATAAGCTTCAAAAATAAAGGTGCAGATATTAGAATATCAGAGAGTTTCAAAATCTCATCAAGTAGTGCTTCATCTTTCGAGTGTGTAAAAATATACTGTGTTGCCTTCAGTAAATTTACAATAGCCTCTGTCTCTTCATAATCAAAATATTTTACAATATTTTCATCAATCATTTTTGCTTCTTAGCTTATGAAAGTTTTCTACATCTATTGAGATAACTTCATTTTTATTTTTATAAATATCTATTTTACCTGCATTATATTTTCCCAAATGGAACAAATACAAGAATGCCTGATTATACTGCTCATCAGTTTTCAACACAAAACTCTTTTTTATTGCGTCAAAACTAAACCTAACAATATGCTCATAATCAGTTCCTTTGTGGTCACATAAAAACTCTACATGTTTTCCATTAAATTGTATATATTTCTCAACATTATTATTTTGATGTCCTTTTAAATAAACAAGATGCTGACTATCGCAAATTGGACAATGATAATTATATTTTAAGGTTTTTGCTTTTTCTGTTACTTCAATACTATTTGCTGTATCAAAATATTTTAATTCTTGTTTTTCATAGTTCCCTTTTTTATCTGCTGTAACAACTTTAAATATAGCTGCATAAAAATATTTTCTTGGGGTCTTTAAAAAACTTTTCAAATCTGATTTCTTAAAACGTTTCAAAAATAGTGAGTCCATCAGATTATAATCCAAGCGACCACTTGTGTTTTCTTTTCCCTTTTCTTTTGCTAAATAATAATCTAAAAAAGCTATATCATGAAATGGTTTCGTTTTTTTTACATTTAAATTCATCTCACAAATAATCCATTTAATGTTAAATTTTCTCTGCTCTAAAGAAGATAAATTCTCACACAAAAGAAGCTCATAAATTTGCTCAATATAAAAAATTTCCTCTGCATACTTTTCAAAATTATCATTAATTTTATTCTCCACGATTGTATTTTTTGGTACATAAAAAATCAAAGGTGACACTAAAAGTTTTTCATAAAACCCATCAACTATTTTTTGCTTAGCTACAGATAGTTGATAGTTTTTATATTCAATTGAGTCTTCAAGCAGTGGTCTAATTGACGATAATACTATATTTAAAGTCGTCGTTCCTGAAGTTATATTCATGAATTTCCTTATTTAATTTCATTATGAAGTTTTAAAAATTCATAATGAAATTTATATTATAAAATACTACAAAAATAGTATCTATAGTGTTATTTATCAGTAAGGTATACCAAAAAAAATACTTTTTCCAAAACATCAATAATACTTTTTAATATTAAATTTTTGTATGCTTTATTATCTTATTGCTCTATTCTTCTCCTTACCCATATAATCTAACATTTATTCACTCACTCACCCCCCCTTCTCAACAACCACTCCAAAACATTCACCACCTCAATCTCCACTCCATCATAAATTTCTCTTGTAGAAACATCCTCAGATATAACGATGCACTTCACATCACTCAACCCTAATTCTTCAATCGTTTTTGCAAAAGGTCTTAGCTCTCTTTGTCTAGTATTTTTCTCTTTTAAAGAAAGTGTGACTTGTATCAATGCTGTAATCTGTTGTTCTTTTTCCAGTACAAAATCGCATTCCCAACCTTGTGTAGTTTTATAATAGTATATTTTGTACCCTCTTCGGAGTAATTCTAAAAATACTATGGTTTCTAAGTTGCTGCCTCTGTGTTGTAAATTTGGCACCCTCAATATATTGGAGAGACCTAAGTCTATGCTGTAGTATTTTTTATCATTGACGTTTTGCTTTCTTAGAGAGTAATCAAACTTTGGTACTTCAAAGAGCATGTAGGCTTTACGTAAATACTCTACATAACTTTTTGCCATGTCGTAGGATATTTGAAAATGGTTTTTGATTTTTGTAGTACTTTGTACGATACCTGTATTGCTCAGTAAAAAAGCAGCTATCTCTTCAAGGGTGCCAAATTCTTTGAGTTTATATCTTGCTACTATATCTTTAAGCAGGATAGAGTCTTTGTAACTCACCAGTAGTTCTCTGATTTGTGTGGCATCATACTCTAGTGTTTTTGGAAAAGCACCCTGCTTCATATACAATTCAAAGGCTCTTTGTAGTTCTATCTTTGCATCTACAAGGTCTAGTTTACTTGTGACTTTGATACCTTTAAAGTCTATGTACTCAGAAAAGCTCAAAGGGTAGACATCTACACTCACATATCTACCACTCAAAGCAGAAGCTATCTCTGAGCTTAGCAAAGAAGAATTAGACCCACTTAACATTATCCAAGAGGATTTGAGTTCATACTCTTTGTTTACCCACTTCTCCCAAGAAGGCACGTTTTGTATTTCATCTAAAAAGAGGTAAGGTTTACTATCTGGGTCTAGGTACTCAAGGTAGACAGATTTTATCTGTTCTAGCAGTGCTACATCAAGGTGATTGATAAACCTAGGGTCTTCTAAATTGACAAAAAGTATATTTTTAACATCCACACCTGTAGAAAGCAGATGTTTAATCCTGTTTATCATTAGTGTTGATTTACCACTTCGTCTAATGCCTTTAACCACGACCACTTCATCTGTATGCATCCAAAGGTCTAACTTATCTCCATAGAGTGGTCTAGTGTGTGTCTGCGGTAATGCTCTATTCCAATAGTTCCAGTCATTGAGTATTTCCAATATTTCTGTCTTATCCAATGATAATCCTTTAAATTGTATGTTATATACTACAATTTATTATATTATTGTTTGATTAAATGACATATTTACCTTATGTCTTTATTTTATGATGAATATTTTCTTTCCTTTAACATTGTGGCACATGCACTTCTATGTACATACGCCCTGCCCTACGAGTCTTATCTACACATATTTCCCATAATGAGGACTATTGTTATTTTCTGCTTTTTCTTTCTTTATCAATTAATCTTACTGTACCTAATAGTCCTCATTATGGGAAGTTTTATGCTACAACTCCCTCACTCAGCCTTAATCGTGTCATTATTATTTCCTGTTGTGAGGACTTTTTTAAAACTCTGCTTTCATTTTTTAGAAGCAACACAAACAGGCAGTTATTTTTACAAAGAAGTCCTCAATTTGAGTAATATTGTCCTCATTATGGGAAATTTACAGGGTTTATGTCCCCTATTCTGCACCATTTTTCTCTAATAGTTCCCATTATGAGGACTTTTATTATTATTTATTCTATTTTCAATCGTATTGGAAATCATGGTTGATACGGAACCCTCTAGTCCTCAATATAGGAACTAAAGTCCTCATTATGGGAAAAATAAAGTCCTCACTATAGGAAATAAAGTCCTCACTATAGGAAGGAAGTCTTCTCTTAGGACGCTGTGCTAGTTACTTCTATCCTAGTAACTCTTAAGTCTAGTCTTTCTTAAACTAAAACAGTCCTCTTTGAATTTCATTCTTATTAAAATCAATATACTTATTTGAGGAAGTTTTAAATTTATCAATCTCTTTACTACTGTATCCATATTTATGTATAAGCATTCCTCTATATGTCTCTTCAAGTTCATCGTATTCATTTTGTAAAATTAAATTTTTTAATTTACTTTTATATTTAACTCTATCATTAATTGTATAAGGAATATGTTCTATTATCCAATCTATCACTTCATCAATTCTTGTACTAGGTAAAATACACTTAGATTCAACTTTCTTTAAAACTTTTGCCCAAGAAAATACAAATTTTTTAATAGGCTTTTCGTAATAATAAAATATTTGTTCCCCAGTTAAATCTTCTATTTCTTGAATACCCCTTTCAATACCTTCTAGCATTTTTGAAGCATATTTATGTTTTGTACCAAATTTTTCATTAAGTTCAAATATTGTCTTTTTAATGGTACCTATATCACCCCCTACCCTATTAGGTAAACCATAATATCTTAAATACATTTCATATATTTTATATCCATATTTTGTTTTAAACTGTTTTGATAATGTTAAATCAATTTCTGTATATCCTGATTTTTCTATCATGTAATCAATGAAATTTTCTGAAATATTAATTTCAACCATATGCTGCGTATCTTTGTATGCTTTTACGTCATTTAAAAAAGATGTTAATGCAAAAGAAACTTCTTTTCCTGTTTTATGTTCATGAAAATCACGAAGTTCAAAAGGAAGTTTTAATTCCAACAAATACGTTTTAATTCTATCCACATAATCGTTATTCTTTTCTAACCCAAGTTTTTTTCGTAGTGTTGCGAGTTCAAGGGTTATTTTTGTATCTTTAGTATCTTGATACACATGCAATATTGCATCAAGCGATTTCATGGCACCTAAAGATAATTCTCCATTTTTGGCATCAGTAATAGCATTATTCTTCCGTAGGTACTCAAAATGTTTTGCTTTTGCTTTTTGAAGGGACTTGTTCATAAACTATCCTCAATATGGGAAATTTATATATTATATCATTCTTGTCTAAAGTCCTCATTATAGGAAAAACTATCCTCAATATGGGAAATCATACAGTTTCTGATAAGAAACTTTAAATGTTTCTGACAGAAACAATATGATATATTTCTATCAGAAACTTATATAAAGGTATTTATATGGCAGTCATTGTCGTCGCGCATTCAAAAGGTGGTGTAGGTAAAAGCTTAATCGCATGGAACTTAGCAATAGCAAAGAATACACCTATATTAGATTTGGATTACCAAAAATCCTTAGTCTTTGCAAATAAATTCAGAGTCAACAATAATAATAAACCTGTTGAGATTATGCAGCCCCTATCCCAAAAAGAATTCATAGATTTTTTAGAAAACTATCCTAAAGATAAAGATATTATTGTGGATGTTGGTGGTTTTGATTCTTCCACAAATAGAGTTGCTTTATATATTGCTGACATAATTATCACTCCAGTGAACGAAGATATGCAAGAAATAGCAGGACTTATAAAATTTCATGCAACACTTGAAGAACTTAGTACAAGGATGAATAAAAAAGTAAAAGCACAAATAGTGGTAAATAATGTAAATCCAAATACTAAAGATTTTAGTATTATAAAGGATATGGTTCAAAAACATCCACTATATGAACGCTTTGATACGATTATAGCTAGGCGTGCAGATTTTTCTCGTGCTATGAAAGAGGGTTTAGGAATCACAGAATTTACTAAAGACAGTAAAAATAAAGCAAGGCAATCAATAGTTTCGCTTAAAAAAGAGATAGATAAATTTATAAAAAATATGGAGAATGTCTAAATGGCTAAAAAAAAGTATGATATTGACGCTTTATTAGAAGCAGGGAAAGATGCACACCTTACAGATAATTTTGTAGATATAGCGCAAACAAATAACGTAGATGGTGAGCAATTTATAAAACTTAAAATCAGTGAAATAGATGATAACCCACTACAGCCACGTAAAACAGTTAGAGATGAAGAGCTACTAGAGCTTACAAAAAGTATAGAATTGCATGGTCTTATTCATCCTATAACTGTTATGAGAGTTTCTGATAAGAAACTCGTACTTTTAGCAGGACAACGAAGACTTTTAGCCTATAAATACCTCAATAAAGAAGAAATCCCCGCAATTATAAGAGAAGATGATAGGTTTAAAAATCTTGCAAAACTTGATATGCTTAACGATGCGACCATTGCTAAAGTATTGTTTGAAATATCAGTAAGTGAAAATGAGTCTAGAGAGCCTTTAACCCCCTTAGAACTAGCACTTTCCATAGATGAAGTGCTTAAAAAGAAGGTATATAAATCAGTCAACGAAATAGCTAAAGTACTGGGTAAATCAAAAGCTTATATATCTAAAATATACAGTACTTTGAAGTTAGCAAAACCTATACTGAAAGACATAGAGAAAACTAGGGGGGTAGGGCATATAGAAGCACTTTATGAACTTCAAAAGATTAAAGATGAAGCGTTACAGATAGATTTATATACAAAACTAAAAGCAGGGGACATAAACATTGACAATATTAAGGTTTATAGTGTTGTGAAGAAAAAAAGTGCAACACCTTATGATTTTAAGATTACAAAACAAAATATACAACTAAAGATTAGCACTAAATCACTTAGTGAAGATAAAAAGAAAGCTATGCACGAAGAACTTCAAAGTATCATTGACAAATATGTGAGTATATAATTTAAGATGTTAGTATTCTAAGGAAAACACTCTCCTAGCGGAAGTAATATTAGATTGCACTTCCAATAGCACCCAACTTTTGGTGATGAAAAGTATGAGAGGTTTGCTATACCTTTGGGAGTATTTTTTTAAATAGAGTAAAAATATCTAATTAAGGTAAATTTTTATTTACCATGTTAAAATTATGGCATATGAAATGCATTGTGCTCAAGGTTTGAGTTGACATAAATATTGCTACTACTTTTTCTTGCAAGATTTATAGTCCTATTTTATGCAAAATGGGAGATACTATCATGAACAGACGAAATTTTATGACTCAAAGTGCTATGACTATGGCAGGAGTATTGGTAATGCCTAATGTACTTATGGCAAATAAGTCAGATGGACGTAGATTTAAAATTATTTATGATTTTGACATTAAATCAGATGAGAAAGAGTTTGTAGCAAAACTTTGGAATCCTTTGCCTTTGCATACAAAGTATCAAAAAGTAAAAGTTCTAACGTTTGATGGTAATTATGATAGTTACAATATAAACAGTAAAAACCCTTATGATGCAAAAATCCTTTATACTTCTTGGCATAAAGATAAGAAAAAGAAACGTTTACATATTGAGATGGAGATGGAAACTTTTGATAGAAGTGTCTCGCTGTTGAGTATAGAACAAGCCAGTAAGAAAAACTTAGCTATCCCCAAAGAGATACAGTTGTATTTAAAAGCAACTAAACACATACCTACAGATGGCAAGGTAGCAGAAAAAACTGCGGAACTTACCAAAGGGATGAGTGATAGGTTTGAGAAGGTAAAAGCGATATATGACTGGGTGACGGAAGTGACTTTTAGAGACCCTGCTGTTATAGGTTGTGGTGTAGGGGATGCGGGTAAGATGATGGAGAGTGGGTATTTTGGTGGGAAGTGTACTGATGTGAGTTCCTTGTTTGTAGCTTTTTTACGTGCAGCAGGAGTACCTGCTAGAGAGGTGTTTGGTATACGTACAGGTAAATCGTACTTTTCAAACGCTTTAGGGAAGTTAGATGAAAAAGGTTTTGCAGATATTTCTTCATGGCAGCATTGTCGTGTGGAGTATTATATCCCTGGAGTAGGATGGATACCGAGTGATCCAGCAGATGTGACAAAACTGGAACTCGTAGAGGGGTTAAAATACAGTGACAAACGTGTACAAGAGTTAAAAAGAAAGTACTTACATTCATGGGAAATGAACTGGATAGGCTTCAACTATGGGCGTGATTTTGTACTCTACCCAGAGCCTGAACAGTATCCTATTAATATGTTGGGATACCCTTATGGGGAGATAGAAGATGAAGTTTTAAATTACTATACACCCAAATCATTTTCCTATAAGATTACTTCACAAGAGTTAGGTATCTGATGAAAGAAGATAAATCTTTTTATACACTCATAACAGGAGCTTTTATCTCAGCCATCTTGGCAACCAGTTGCTGTTTGGCACCATTGTTGTTTTTGATTTTTGGCGTGAGTGTGAGTTCTTTGTCTTTTTTACAAATGTTTGCTCCTTATCAAGCATACTTTTCGATAGCATCCGCAGGGGTGATTTTATATTTATGGTACGATTACTTTAAATTACAAAAAAAGAGTACAACGTGCTCTGGTACATTATGTAAAAATTATAAACTTTATTTGGTTTTAGGGACACTGTTTGTTTTGGTGTTATTGACATACCCGTATTGGGTAAATTATATATGGGAGTAGGGCATGAAAATTATTTTTATATTATGTATGACGTTGGCAGTACTTGTTGCAAAGGATGTAACAGCTCAGATTAAAATAGACGGCATGACCTGTCCTATGTGTACCACAGCTATAAAAAAGAGTTTGAAAAAAGTAAAAGGTGTGAGTAAAGCAAAAGTCAAACTAAATACAGAAATAGCAACGGTTACGTTTGATGAAACAGTAAAGCATGAAGCTTTACTGGAGGCTGTGAAAGATGTGGGGTACAAGGGAGAGTTTATTTCCGTAAAGTAGCAATCATTCTTTTGGGGTGTAAAATAAGTTGCATGGCATTTGTGATATTTTTACATACAATATCTGAAGCAAAGAGTGCTTCACTTGCACAGCCTTCTTCTCCTAAAATAGCTATAGAGATGACAGCAGTTTTGAGCATGAGAGCATCATTGTTGCCGTTACCTAAGGCAATGGTCTCATTTTCACCTAACTCTTGAAGAAAGGTTCTTTTCTCTTTTGTGTGGTCGTCACTAGATAAAATGATGACTTCTAAGTCAAAATCTTTCAATTCTTTTTTAACACTGCCAAAAGTATCTGCAGTGATGACAAAAACATTATATTTTTTACAGATATCTTTCAGTAAAGTATGTATCTCTTCAGATATTTCGCCATCTTCTGCCAAGGTACCATTGTAATCAAAAAGAATATTTTGTATATCGAGGTTTTTAAAGTTTGGTATTTCTATCATGTGACTACTATGGGATGAGCTGACTTTGGACATACTTCACCTATGATAGCACTATATCCATACCCTTCATTTTTAAGTCTTTGTAATAAGCCTGTTGCATCTTTTTCAGATACTGCGATAAGCAATCCACCAGAAGTTTGGGCATCAAAAAGTAAGATGTCTTTTGGCACGTTAAATACGACACGGTCTTCTAAATATTTTTGATTACTCTTGCTTCCTCCAGGGATGACACCTTCTGAAGCTAGTTTTTCAACTTCTTCAAATATTGGTACGGCACTTTTGTTAAAAGAGAGAGTGACTTTATCATCAGCCATTTCCATAGCATGCCCTAAAAGACCAAAACCAGTGATGTCTGTACATGCACTCACATAGTAGTTTTGCATAGCAAGAGAAGCCTTGTGGTTAAGTTGAGCCAGTACCTCTATAACTTTTATAATACGCTCTTGAGGTAACTTATCTGCTTTGATGGCAGTGGTCAAGATGCCCATACCTAGAGGTTTTGTTAAAATAAGCACATCCCCTACATTAGGTGTGTTGTTTCTATATATATTTTGAGGATGTATTGTTCCCATAACGCTTAGTCCATAGAGCATCTCAGGGGTTTTAATGGTATGTCCACCCACGATGGAGCCACCACACTCTTTGATTTTACTCTCTCCTCCACGAAGAATCTCTTGGAGGATTTCAGGGCTATGGTTTACACCATCAAAACCAACTACATTCAAGCCTGTGTGTACAGTACCACCCATGGCAAATACATCACTAAGCGAATTGGCTGCAGCAATTTGTCCATAATAGTATGGGTCATCTACCACAGGGGTAATGATATCTACAGTCTGCACGATAGCTGTAGCATCATTTATCTGGTATACAGCAGCATCATCACTACTGTTTAGGTCAATTAAAACATTGTCGTCACTACAAGTAAGGTTACCAATGGCATGTGATAGCTCTCCCGGAGCCAGCTTGGCAGCTCAACCAGCAGCTTGAACAAATTTGGTTAATTGTGCTTCGTTATTTAATTTTATCAATGGTTTTCTTTGTGTGTTATTTGGCGAGAAGGTGAAGGAATCGAACCTCCCTTTAGACAGTCAACTGTCCAAACATCGGGTTTGAAGCCCGTGATGCCCACCAGGGTCATATACCCCCCATAAATGGAGTAGTAATATTTTATCTAAAAGAAGGTAAATATATCTTTACTTAGTGTTATTATAGCGTAAAATAAGGTAAAAATATATTGACAACTATGCAATAAAAAAGAAATATAAGAGACTTTTTGTCTGATTAAGAATGTTATTTCATTAATAAAGCAAGATATATAGGGGATATAATATGCAAAAAATGAATATTTATCTTTTTTGATACAAAAAGTAACATATTATATTTTGGTAAAAAAATGTTTCCCATTTATATACTATCATAGATTTTATAATGTATTATTGTGGTGTAGTTAAGACAAAACAAGGAGAAAACTATGAAAAAAGCATTAGTATTGTCGGTGATAGCATCGACTATGATTATGGCAGGGGGAGACATCAAACCTGTAGAGCCAGTAGTGGAAGCACCAGTTGTTGTAGAAGAGTTTGCGGGAACAGTGTCTGGTCAATTAAGAGCGTTTTATTTAGATAGAACATACTCAGGAA
>Ga0256840_1001771_pt1 | contig 19770 bp, 28 predicted proteins | sample 355202metaG_FD_185969 | JGI IMG/M metagenome (GOLD analysis project Ga0256840, IMG submission 185969) | Hydrothermal vent microbial communities from Mid Atlantic Ridge, Atlantic Ocean - 355-202 | ecosystem: Environmental > Aquatic > Marine > Hydrothermal vents | place: Atlantic Ocean: Mid...
TTGGTGGTGAAATTAGGTTCTTGAAATCCGGTGGGGCTTCGCCCCGCAAGGGTTCAAATCCCTTCCTCCGCGTTATTGTTTTACTCTTTTATTTGGAGATATTTTATAAAGTCCTAAATTAAATTGCTGCTATTTTATATAAAATATCTACATAGAATTTAAAGGACTACTAAAAAGTGGTTAATACCAAACAGGACTAAAATTTTATGGTAGTTAAATAAGTTTTTCTAAATCAATTGGGACTCCTGCAATAATGACATGATAGATATACAAACTCAAAACTTGAACTAAAAATGTATATTCGATCCCATCAACTTCTCCAACTTCAAAAAAACTATCGTAGATTTCATCCAACACTTCTTGAAAGTTCAATTGTCCATTTTCATCAGTACATTCTACTATTTTTTTATCAAGTGCTTTTAATAATTCTTTTTTCCTGCTTTTTTCAATGGGATACTCAATATAAGGTTTTAGTTCTTTAATAATATCTTCTGAGTTTTCAGATTTTCTATTTTTGTTAAAAATTCCCATTTAACCACCTAACAGTATTTCTATTAACAGTTTGATAATTGGGATTACACCTTCTGAAATACCCAAATAGCTACAACCGAGAGTTATGGCATATTTAATAACTTCTAAAATCAGTATTTTTAAGATGGCTTTTTTCTTCTCTTGTCTTGCTGTTTTTTGATACTCCTGGATTAATTGGGATAACGCTCTTAACTCTCTTATGAGCATTGAAAGTATCTTTTTTAAACAGTTTAATGTTGCCCAAACTAATGCCCTGAAAAAGCTGCTCATGAAACAACGCTAAAATTATAATAAATATTGGGATACATACCAACGCTGCCCTGTATTCTTTGACTAATGGTAGTATTATCTCAATCATTAGAACTGTTGCCACATATTGTTTTTGATATTCGTTCATAGTATCACCAAAAATGTGTTGTGATATTAGCATTTAAAAATGCTAATGTGTAAAATCTTGATACTAATAAAGGCTATCTTGACAGGATCTTGAGGAGATAATATGGGAAAGAAGATTTCACCTGAGATGCATGAGGACATTATCTTGTGGCGAACGCAGGGGCTGTCATGGAAACAGATTGCCGTAAAACTTGGTGAAGAGTATGGCGTGGAAATATCTCCACAAGCAGTTTATGATTACTACAAAAGAAATTTATCAAAGCTTGAAGAAAGAATAAAGGCAAGACTCAAAGGCGAGTATGAGGAAAAAACTGGACAAAGTGTTGAAGAGGAGATAATTAAAGACATTGAAGTTTTAAACTTGGCTATTGAGGTGGGTAGAAAAATATTGGAAAGAGGGGAGGTAATTAACAAACCCCACCAATATCAGGCAACAGTTAGTGGGATTGCTACGGCAATAAAAACGAAAGCTGCATTATTGCTTGATTTCAAAGAGGATGAGGATCAACTATTGAAGGTCCTCCTCGAGGACTGATATTATGGTTGTATCGGCTAAAAAAATGGATTTGTTTTCTAAAATTCCAAAACGTGAATTGAAGAAAAAGTTAAAATCCGACTTAGACTTTTTTATTTCAGTTTTTTTAGACGAACAACTTCATGATGCTCAAAGGCAGATTGTAAAGGCAGTATTTGATGGCTATAAGGTTGTTACAGCATGCTGTGGGAGAAGATTTGGTAAATCAAAATTAATGGCATTTTTGCTAATTTTCTTATGTTGCACAAAAAAGAGGGAAAAGTACGCAGTTATAGCTCCAACTTATGATCAGTCGAAGATAATCTTTGATGAACTTAGGCAGCATGTTGAAAGGAGTAAAACCCTACAGAAGTTAGTTAAGAAAATCGTTGAGTCCCCATATCCAAAGATTGAATTTAAGACTGGTTGTATTATTGATTTTAGAAGTGCTGACGTGCCTAAAAACCTTAGAGGCAGGAGTTATCATTTGGTTATTTTAGATGAGGCTGCATTTATTCCCGACGATACAGTTAAAAACGTTATAGAGCCAATGTTGGCAGATTACAATGGTGTTCTAATCAAAATATCTACACCCTTTGGGAAAAACCATTTTTACGAAAGCTTTCTTAAAGGACAGCAAAGAATTCAAGGGCATATATCGTTCCAATTTCCAAGTTGGGTGAATCCTTTTATCTCACAGGAATATTTAGAGATGAAAAAGGCAGAGCTTGGAGAAGATAATCAAATATGGAGACAAGAATATTGTGCTGAGTTTATAGAGGACAATAATAATGTTTTCAAGTGGGAGCATATTAGCAAAAATATTGATGAGAGAATTAAATTAATTGAAAAGGGGATTTGGGGAAGGAAGTATGTTATGGGTGTGGATTTGGCAAAGTATCAAGACTATACTGTTATAACCATATTAGATGTTTCAGAAAAGCCTTGGAAGTTGGTTTATTTTGAAAGGTTTAATCAAAGACCATATGCTTTTGCGGTTAAGAAAATTAGAGAGCTTTATGGGAATTTCAATGGTCCTAAAATTTTGATGGATTCTACGGGTGTTGGGGACCCAATTTTAGAACAACTTGAAGACATTGCAGAGGGATATAAATTCACTAATCAGAGCAAGATAAACTTGATTAATAGGCTGGTTGTGGCTTTAGAAAGAGAGGAAGTCAAGTATCCATATATTCCAACTCTAATTAATGAACTGAAATACTTCCAATACATTAAAACTAAGTCAAGTTTAAAAATGGAAGCCCCTCTTGGTTTCCATGATGATTGTGTAATTAGTTTGGCTTTAGCTCTGTATGCGGCTGAAATGGCTAACAATAAGATAATTGTAGGCTACTTTAGCTATTGAGGTGATTAGATGACAGATAGAATTATTGTTGATTATTTTAGTGAATCTCCAGACACCACAGAAGTCGGGGTTAGTGATAGAACCCCCACCACTATAGAGCTTGGGGATTTTGAACAAATACAAATGATAAGCATAACAGATGCAGCTAACCTTGAAGGAGCTTTCCTTATCGATGAAAAGGTAAATTTAGCTTTGCACTCTTTGATTTATGACATAATTTCAAATTGGACACTAAAAGGCAATGAAAAGCAAATTGAAGAAGTAAAAAAGTGGCTTTATGAGACGGGTATAATATTCTCAAAAAATACAACAGCGAATATAATAGAAATGCTTGGGGATTATTTTATTTATGGAAAGGCAATTTATCAAATAATTTGGAAAAATGGTAAAATTGTAAGATTGCACAGGTTAGACCCAAAGACAACTGAGATCGTCAGGAATCCGTTTTCAAATGACAGGATTATAATCCACGATGCTACAATTGACGGGCAGATAAGAAAAATAGGGTTCGTTGATTTGGAAAGAAAAAAAGAGATTTTAAATCTCATGGCTGTGCAGTCTGAAATAGTTCATGTTTGGCTGGATATTGATGACATAATTCTGCTTGAAGGAACTTCATTGATGGCAAGGTGTGTTAATGCTGTGTATCAAAAACAGAAGTTGTTAACTGAGATTTGTGCGTATGTGAATGAGCATCAAGCCATCCCACCGGTCCAGATAAAAGTCGGACAAATACTAAGTGATGGAAAAGGTATTGGATTGCCAGATGGCGTGAATATTACAGCTGACAAATACAGAGAGATGCTAAAAAACTACGCTAATGACATTACGAAATTAAAATACAGAGGGGCTATATCTACTCCACCATACGTGGATTATAATCAGATTGACATGAAAATCAATTGGGAATACATTAAGTTCATTTTAGACAAGTATGATGAGATCATATTCAACGCATTTTATAGCTCTGAAGGATTATGGAAATCAGGGACGGCAGATTACAGAAGGAAGGATATGAGAAAGGAAAGATTAAAGCTAATAAGGTCAATGCAGGCGAAGATTAAGGAGTTAATTAATGAACTCATAAGAATGAATTTTGGAGATGTTGATGTTGAATTTACATTTATAACAGACGATACTGAAGAGCTTTTAGAGAAATCAGAATATTTCAAAAATATTGCTGACACTATTAAGGCACTGACTGATGTTGGAGCAAGCGAGGAAACTTTAAAGAGAATTGCTCAGGAGTTTGGAATTGAGTTAGATTTAGCGTTGCAGAAAGGACAATCAGAAATGTTTGCTGAAATGTTTGCGGATGAGGCTGACCCTATAGAGCTTATAGCCACAAATCTTGTAGAAAAGATAATGCAAAAAATAGAAGAGGCATCACTCGAAGTTAGGGATAAAGCAATGAAGATAATTCAAGAAAATAAAGGAAAAATTACAGCAACAGCATATAAACAAATTAGGGCATTAATTAACAAAGAATTTCAAGATTTGGATTTTTCAAGTGAAATACAGGAGGCATTAAAAGATGTTGTAAAAGTAACTGGATTACCTATAGACATTGATAAAGGACCTATAAAGTTCGTCGAAAAATACACTTTTGACCTTTGCAAAAAATTAACTGATAATCAAAAAGCAAGATTAAGATATATATTACTTGAAGAACTTAGCACAACTGAGGACACAAATATAACACAAAAAATCATGGATACATTAAAAACTACAAGACATGAGGCTGAGAGGATTACAAGAACAGAACTATCAAGGGCTGTGGAGTGGTCAAAACATGATTATTATTTAAATTACGCAAAAAACCATAATGTCAAAGTTCTGGCAAAATGGAATACAAGAATGGATAAAAAAACATGTCCAAAATGTAGGGCATTAGAAGGAAAAGAATGGGAAGTTGATAAAATTCAAGTTAAGCCACCAATACACCCGAATTGTAGATGCTACCTAACATATAGAATTAAGGATGTGAAATAATGAGAGTTGATGTAAAAATAGACAAATCTCTCCTATTTATGGCTGAAAAACTTAGAGATAATTTAAAAAAAGCTGTGGAAAGGGCAACATTGGAAGTGAAGGAAGAGGTTATAGACAACATAGGGCATGGATATATAAAACTTGACTATCCGCCCATCTCTAAGAATTACAAGAAGCAACTTGAGAGAAGAGGGCTTGTTCCTCATGTTGGTTTAATATCTCCAAAAGAAGATAAGAAAAAACTAATAAAGTCAATAGGGCATAAAATGGACAATGGGGGATTAACAGGAATTATATTCACCAACAGACCTTATGCAATTTATGTTGAAAAAGGAACAAGAAAAATGCCTGCTCGTCCATTCTTTGAACCTGCGGTAAAAAAGAAACAAAAGGATATAGAGAGGATCATTAAAAATGCAATAGAAGATAGTTTAAAATAGCTATTTAAGCATACTTAAATAATCCTTCAACAATTTCTGTTCTTCATTACTTATATTTATGTTTAATTCTTTATTTGCAATTGAAATGCTCAATGATTGAATTGTTATTGTTTTCAACTTTCCATTAATATTCAATGTGATTGATTGGTTCAATTTAGGCAGTTCTTTATCCAGAATAGCGAATGTTTCCTTTTTTCTTGGATAAGCAAGTTCTCGCATTATTGCCCGTGCCAATTCTTTCATTTCATCTTCGGTATATGTTGGAATGTTAAGTGTTTGTGATACAATGAATGGAGTATAACAAAATTGATATTGATTTGTTGGCTGCCGTGTTTCTAACTGTTGCACAATTTCAAATTCTTTCTGTGAATTTATGAATATTCCTGACAGCATTTCATAGGTTGCCCCCAAATATGTAATTCCGTTTTCATAATGGTCAACCCCCGTGCCGACAAACATAACCTTCTCAATCTTATTTGAGTTGATATACACATCTGTTGCTTCAATAATGTAACTATTTAGATATCCATTTGTATTGCACCAATCTTTATTAACATAAACGGCAATTCCATAATTACCTAATCCCAATGCACTTGTATCAGAATTTGATATAATAAAACTAAATTGTCCAACATTATCCTGTGTTAGAGTATATTGCCAGTTTGTTTGAATTGTATCAATTGGTATATCAACAAACCTTCCCTGTTCATCTTTGATTGTTATTTGCACTTTTATTTGGCTATGTAATGAGGCATCATAATCGGCAGAGGTAGGATGTGGGATTTTGTTAATTTCATTGCCCCCTAAATCAAACATCTTAACTTCAATCTGTAATGAGTGACAATACTCCCGCCTCATTACAATGATTTCTTTTTCGTCCAAAATATATTCTGTGCCATTAAATAAAGCAACGAATCTCCAAGTATATTCTTTTTTAGTATTTTCCGATAAATTAAATGTATAAGTTGTAGTATTGGGACCAATAGTCAATACTTCGTCTTTTAATATATTATCGTTTTCATCTATTAATTGTAGGCGGTATTCCGTATTATTTTCTACAAAACTGGGAGTATTAGAATTAACAGTGGCATTTGCCATGTAATCAAAGGTTACTGTTTTTAATGAATCGTCAGTGTTTAAATAACATATACAATTAGGTGTAATATTTAATTCTCCGTTTATAGTTGTATTTGTATTATATACAGCAACTTCTGGATATACCGTAAAATTCCAGGTGCATTCATAAGTATTATACCCTAAATAATTATTATCAATATTTAGTTTTACAATAACTTTATAATTGCCTGGTTCGGCATTATAAATCGCCCACCCTAAATCTATCATATCTATTGTTGTATAATCGTCATGGGATGATGTAGCGGTAAAAGAAGCATCTAATACAAAACCACCATCTACGTTTAACCCCACACCACTACTGGCATCAGTATTAAGTTGTTTGATAAGATTTCCATCCTTATATACTTCCATTGATGCATTAGCAGGGATATTTGTGTCTGTGAAATTAATTTTTTTGTTCCTATAATCCAGTTTTAACGCCCAACCCCACCAATTACCGTCTTTTTTTGAAGTAATCGCATCAGGCTGTTCATTATATGTTATGTGTTCTGGAGGGTCACATAATAATCTAAAATCAAAATCTGGCGGTAAATATGCATAGGTGTCATTATCGACCGCAAATATTTCCCCACTTTCCCATACTACATCGCCATTTACATTTTTAATTCTAACTTTAAAATAGAAATTATCATATTCACCGGGGAGGGTTGGACTTTCACCAGTTGTCACTTTTACTATCCAATTACTGTAATTCATCGGTAAATCGACCGTCTTTTCAATATATGTATTCAATTCAGTATGAGGTAACGTAAAACTTTGCCCATCAAATAAGGTAGCTGTTGCATCGATGGACTCTTCATAATAATGACCTACCCTATTCACACCAATAATACATTGAACCATATTATCACCATTGTATCTGGTTTATTACATCAGTTATATACTCAAAACTATAATTTATTGTGTTTTTTACTTTAGGGTAGGTTCCTTCGGTTTTATCTGTAAATATTAGTTTATTATTTAAATAGTCCATATAAAATCTGGCATTATAGTTTTTGGTGTAAATTATTGACTTCTTAAGGGCATCAAAATAATTTCCTTCTTCCACATAAATCAATGGATTTTTGTCTAACTGATAATCTAAATCAATATTACAAATACTACAACATTTTTTCAAAAATAATTGTAAAAAAGTTGTATAAGGCACTTCTATATTGGTTTTCTGTAACAAAAATAGGGGCGAGTTGATTGTGTAAGTGTAATTTTGTTGTCCAAATGTCATGTTCAATCCTGCATCTACACAAATGCCGCAGAATAATGTAGAATCACCCCAAATTAGTTTGACTTCATCAAAGGGTTTTATGTTCAAATCCTTCAAAGAGTTTATGGTTGCTTGGTCAATTGCATTAATTGACATGTCCAAATCAACAGAAATTGCATCATCAATGATTATTTCTTGCATTATTCCACCTTGACGAATTCACCAAGGTTTATTATTTTACCATGGCAGTCAACAATCAAATCACATTTATAAGTTTCTTCTTCGTCGTTATTCTTATTTATTACTAAAATTTGCAGTTTTTTATCATTGAAGGACAAACTAAAACTTTTTAGTTCTATTGGGATTTGCTCATATTTTGTTTGTAGAATAAACCCCTCACTATTCATATTTCTTTGGAATATGTCCAAAAGATTATAAAAAATGTAAGAAAAATCCATACTACCACCTTATAGGATTGTTAATTCAATAGATGCATTATATTTTCCAGAAGTAATTCTTGAATAACTTATGTCTGTTATTAGACATTGTTTGTATTCACCAATTTCATCAAATTTGACATATGCTGCTGGATTTTGTAATAATTGTTCCAATGCTGCTATTTTTGAATAATCATCAACATAAACTTCAAATGTCCACTTGTTCAGTGGATTGCCCAAAACTTCATATTCCAAACTTCCATTTATTGCCACGTTTTTTGTTATATTCAAATCTGGTTGCTTTTCCCTGCTGATTATTGGGAATAGGTATTCCAAGTCGCCAATTTTTATCCACAAACCTTTGAAATCTGAATAGAAACTTTGTATTGCAGCATATAACAATTCAGCATCTTTTTGTGTTAATTCTTTTGTTATACTGCTTGTTTTATTGTTTGAAATTGTAGCAGTAGAAGTAATTGTTAGACCATCCAATGTTGATGTATGTTCAGTGAAATCAACAGCATTAAATCCTTCATTGTAGATTGTATTGTATTCATTTGTAAAATCATAAGTTTTAACATCAAATGTTCCATCTGTTAACACAACTGTTGATTTTATTGTTTTTGTATCTAAATTGACAGTTATGTAATGTTGTGCAATGTTTGAACTATCCTCCTCACCCAATACAATTGGAATTGTGGAGAATACCATATCAACCCATTGTGCATTGGTAGTATCCAATGAAACTGGTGTATAGTCAGTGTCATTAAATTCCAAACCTAATACTGTCCCTGATGGAATTGCTAATGTATCTGGAATTTCAACATATACTTTTCTTCCATTTTGTGTCATCCAATTATATACATTCCCAGCAGCATCCACAAGTTGTTTGTTTGGACAGTATCCAACTGAATTTATATCATAGATTATACCAGATATTTCAGTTGATTGATTGTTTAGGATGTAAATGTTGGATAATGGAAGTGGTGGATTATAATCAATATACAAACTTTCATTTTTTGATGTTATTAATTCATTTGGTAAGGGTATATCTATCTGATAGTCGGTTAGATTATAATTATTTGGATTAGTTATTGTTATTTTCCAAACATCAGAATTGATTTGTTCAACAGTTACAGTTGGTTCTAAATCTGCATATTTTCTAACAAGTAAATAGTCCACATAAAAGTCACAAGTATATGAATTACCAACTCCCATTCTAAATTTCCAATATGGACCAAGATTTTTCGTATTTGTTGTTGTAATAGTTACTGAGTTTGATTCATTTCCTATTTCATAAGTAGTCTTTGTAGTTGTCAAATCTGGTGCAATTCTTATAACTGTTTTGTATACTGAATTATTTGATAGTGGGTATGCAATTCCTGATGCAGTATACCATATTTCTTCAACATTGGTAGATAATCCTTTTCCTTCACCACCCATATGTACATCGGTTTGATCTGTTCCTGAAAATGAACTATCTTGTAAATAAAAATTCACAACTGATACCTGAGATGCTGACGGAATTTTCCATTTATAATCTACAACACATCCTGGTTGCAAACCAATGTCTCTATATGCATAATGATAAGTACTATCATTATCATATATCTTCAACCATGTTCCATCTACACCAAAATATGTTGTACCTAGTGTGTCAGTTATCCAACCATCATTAGTCTCAAAATCATCAAAAAACTCAAACACTTCATCTCCATTTGGACTATATCCAGGTTTTTTTTTCACATATAATGTAATAGAACCATTAGCAGGAATTGATACTTTTGTCCATATTTTATAAGACTCATTGTTATCTTCAATCCAATAGGGTAAAGACATAAAATCCCCTACCTAAATGTTTGTTTTTTTAACAATTTATTAAGATGTTGTGCCAATTGTTGTTCATCGTAACTTCTTCCAATAACATTTACATGAACAACATAATTTACGTTGTTTGTATTGGAAATATTCGAAATTCCCACGTTTGAAGAAGGAGTAATATCCATAATCTCTACTACAGCACTAATTGTTGTTTGTAGTTTTGATTTATGTTTATCAATCCCCTCTGCAATTGTTTCTATAAATCCTGGACCTACTTTATCCAATCTGCTTAACGGTCCCTCTTTTGCAGGACTGTGTGGTAAGTGGTCATCAATCCATTGCAATAATCCCAATATTCCTTGCTTAATTTCATTTATTTTACTCTCAATCCCTTTTTTTAATTCAGTAATTATTCCCACACCAGCCTGATAAAATCTGCTGGGGAGTGATTTCAGATAATTAACCATCTCTTCCAATACGCCCTTTAATTTATCTTTAATTCCAAAGAGATTGGTATCCCATGCTACTTTAAGAGGTGCAAATGGTCCGAGTAATGTGGCAATCAGTGCATTTTTAATTAAATCCTTATGCTTAAGAATTTGTGAGATTAACCAGTTAATTCCTTCAATGAATCCTGCTATTTTTTCTTTAACTGTTTGAACAATTGATGCAGTAATATCTCTAATCCCAAACCAGTTGTTTTTCCATGCCAGGTATAATCCAGCCAATATTGCAATTATTGCAATGATTACCCATACGATAGGATTTACAGCAGTAATAAATGCCGCTATCGCTCCTACAGCAGTAGCGACCGCTCCCGAAATTGCTCCAAGTGCAGCACTTAATCCACCAACCGCTGCAACTACTTCAATGATTGGAGCAATTAGCATCGCAAGTCCGCCTACTACTAACAAAATAGGACCAACTATTGCGGCTACCGCAGCAGCTAATCCTACAAATACCCCTATTGCTTGTTTAACAGGTGCTGGAAGAGCTTGGAATATTTTTAACATTGGGACTATAACTGCAAGAATTACCTTTCCAACTGCTCCCATACCCTGTGCAACTGAGACTATAAACTCTTTTATTGCAGGCATAGCTTTGACAAGCATGTCTAAGAACTCTTTAATATCTCCTTTTGAGTCCTTAAAAATCTCTAATTTTATGCTTTCAAGCTGAGAAGCTAATTCTTTCATCTTATACCAAACAGTATTTTTCATCTCATCAGCTTTCTGCTTTGCTACTCCATTAGATTTTTCCAAGATCTCTACAAATTCCTTATAAGCATCCCCTCCCTGCTGAGTCAGTGTAATTATTGCGGAACCTGCTTCTGGTCCAAATATTTGGAATATTTGAGTAGCAGAAAGTCCTTTCTTCTTAATATCGTCTAAAATAACCCCCAAATCTCTCAACTTTCCAGAAGCATCCATTACTTTAATACCATATTGCTCTAATGCTTTCTGCACTTTTGGGTCTGCAAGTTCAGTTAACACTTCCCTTAATGCAGTCCCTGCTTCTTCTCCCTTTCTTCCTGCCCTATAGAACATCATTAGTGCTGCTACTGTCTCTTCTAAGCTCAACCCTAATGCTTTAGCCGCTGGAGCCGCATATTTTAAGGAATACTGAAGCTTTTCGACGGTTGCAGGAGAGTTGGCACATGCTTGGACAAACACATCAACTACTCTCCCAGCTTCCTGAGCTGACATTCCAAACGAGTTCAAAGTTGAAATTACCAAATCAGTTGCTGTAGCCAAATCTGTTTGTGCCACTGTAGCTAAATTTAGAACATCTGCAATTGATGCCACTATATCTTTAGTTTTCATTCCAGCACTTGCCATAAGATACATTGCTTCAGCAGCTTCTGAAGCAGAATATGCTGTCTGAGCTCCCATTTTCATGGCAGTCTGTGTTAGTTGTTGAAACTCCTCATCTGTGGCTCCAGCAATTGCTTTTATTTTATACATTACCTTCTCAAAGCCCATCCCCGCTTGCACAGCTGAAGCCATCCCTGCAACAAAAGGGGCGGCAAATGCAGTCATCCCAGCACCAGCAATAGCCAGCCCCCGACCTACTTTATTTAGTGTTGTTGTTAGTTTCTCAGTCTTCTCCTTTATGGCGTCCATTTTGTTTTGAACGTTTTCTAAAACTTTTGAAGCCCTATCAACTGCTGAAATGATTATTTCCATATTTACCATACTACCAGCCCATTAAAATCCATAACCAACTCAATACCACTAATATCACAAATAAAATAAACAATATTAAAAGAATCCCCCCAAAAATTAAAAAGAAGTTTTTTATTATGTTCTCTCCTTTAATTTCCCTCACGGTATCGCCTCAAAATTTCTTCATATTTATTTGATATTTCATTTTTATCAACGACCGCCACCTTACAACCTTTCTCTGTTTTTTCTATTTCATTTACTGAATTAACTGCAACTGCAATGTTTATGTTAAATTCAGCAACTGAAAGATTTAAAAGGTCAGAAGGAAGACAGCCGTATCTTTGAGCAACAGCATCAAATAATTTACTGTTCTTTCTCACGAAAGGATGCTACATTCTTATTGACCGTAAATTGTGATAAAACATATTCCATCAATACATCTTTATCCTTACCGTCCAACTGCTCCCATTTAATGCCTTTTGGTTCGATGATACATTCCTCAACCAATTCAGGAATAATCTTAACTAATTTTTTGATGAACTCGGTGTTTTTAGACAATTCAACATTTTCTTTCTGTGCAGATGGGTTAGCCATGAGTTCCTGCATCAGTGGAATGTCGCCCATGACTTTTAAAACATCTAACGCTGAAAGTGTTTTTATCTTAAATTCAAAACCGCTTGGAAGTTTAACGGTAGAATATGCTTTTTTTAAGTATTCTTCAACCGTTACCATCTTTATTCACCTGGTATGAATTCATAGAATATTATGTCCTCATTAGCATTAGAAACCACAAAACTAATTTCTTCTTTGATATGCTCTTCTTTACCTTGAATCACATTGAACTTTGGTTTATCAAGGATTGTAACATTTCTCATCTGAATACCCTGTAAGTGTCCATCTGTTCCTTTTACAAACCCTTGTAAGGTAAATTTTGGAACTATTGTTGGTTTTCCACTTTTTACACCTGCAACTGTTGAGACGGTGACGGTTTCAGATGTTTTAAGTGTGGCAGGTAACTTTATACTATCTACTATTGAAAATAACATACTACCAACAACAGTTTCAGCACTGTTGTAATTAAACTTCTCAGTAATTGTAGTTCCAAATGCATCTTTACCTATGATAGTTATTGTGTCAGGTGTGACTGTTTCTGTTGATTCTATTTTGACGCTTAATATGGATGGGAGTGTTGGCTGTGTATCAGGAGTTAAACTCTGTTCTGCACCACTTCCAGTACCTGAACATAATGTTTCAGCAGTAGAATCCAGTGCATCAATCCCCATGAACAAAGACCAAAACTTATGAGTTCCTGCTAAAGTAGTGAATTTACCCTTAAATTCAATAAACTGAGAAACATCCTTAATAATCCCCGCAGTAGTTTCAGTTGTCAATTCTTTATGTTTTAATTCAGTTTCAAACTCTACAACTGCCACGCTCTCTCCATTAATAAGTAGTGTTCCGCCCCCTGTGTATCTTGCATACCCATCTCCTTGAAGGTATGATGTAGAACCCATGATAATCACCTATTCAGTTATTGAGTAGTCTAACACAAGAATGAATTTCTGAGATTCTAAGTCCTTATCATCTATTACATCCTGCACTTTGTTAATTCCATAAATCAGAGCTTGAACTAATTCCTTCGATCTTTTCTCATATTGTTCAATTTTCTCCCGTTTATATTCATCAATTTGGAGCTGCTCCCAATATTGCATTAAGATTCTTGTTGCAGCATAAAATAAACAGGCTTCTTTTGCCAAAGGAAGTAAATTCTCAGGAATTTCTTTATTTACTTGGGCAGTTATCCATAGTGTTGCTGATTGTATAGATAAGCTTAAATCTTCCTTTATATCCTGAAAAGGAAGTTTCAGTTTTAAAAAATTGTAGAGCTCTATTTCTGAGCAGTACATGTTATCACTTAGCTTATGTTTAGTTTTATAACGCCCCCCTCATGTAAAATACCAAACCCAAACTTCTCTTTAACATAAAATGCGAATTTCTCTGGCGGGTTAGTATTGGTATCAACTCTAACAACTGTAGCTGGAAGGGCTACAGGGGATTCAACAACCATGGGATTAGCTTCAAAGAGAATGCCTGTCCCAGTATTAATTTCAGTGCATGGGATAATCTTGACGTTTAAATCGGTTTGAAGCACCTTCAATCCAGAATTTAAATAATCGTTGAATCCCAACTGCCCAATATCCTCTGGATTTAAGATTAGTTTAGGCTTTTGAACTGGAATTTTACTTTTCCTCATGGTGTTTAAAGCTTTGAATATTGAATTAACCTTATCTGCTATGGTTGCAGAGCTCCACGTAACGTTTTCTTCGGTTGGTGTTTGTAATAACACATCAATGACTTTTTTATTTTCTTGTTCAATCAAATCATATAATGCTGCTGTGTTAACGGTCTTCTCAACTGGAAATCCTGTTTTTTTAGCTGCTAAAATGGTATCTGCATCAATCTCAATTAATGGGGATTTATACACATCAAGTTTAATATCTACCTCTGTTTTTTCTAACACAGCCAAGTCAGGTTTTGCAGTTTTAGCCGTCTCCTTTGCAGAATTTTTTAAAGTGTATTTTATTCTTGTTACAAGGTCCTTAAACTGCGGAACAGAAGTTACAGGAACTTCTTTTAATAGTGTTGAAATTGGCTCTAAGTCAGTTAGTATTTTCTTTTCGATTAATTGAAATTCAGTTTTTGTTAGTAGCTGAACCATTCACACCACCTTATAACCCTACTTTGATTTCATATAAGTTGTCGCCTAAAACTTTCAATACTTTTCCAATTATCTGATTTGGTTTAGAGTCTCCTTCATCTATTCTTACTTGATTTGAATTAGCATCATAAAACAACACATCCCCTTCTATAGCAGGTGTAGCAACCCATGAAGTTGAACTTGTGTCATAAGCATATGTAGTCGCACTTAATTTTGCAATTCCATCAACGACCACAGGAACTTCATCTCCAACTTCATAATACTCTACATTATCCACATCATCAACAACTCCCAAAACCTCCCCATTTATTGTAAATACTGACATAGGGCTTGTTTGGGTAGTGGCAGTATATGATTTAATGTATTTGTATGCCATTTAAATCACCTCATTCAGTGCCATATCTTTTCCACGGGTTAAAATCATCAGCTTTGTCCGCAAATGAAGCTCCAACGATTTTAGTGTTCTTTTTTGTATCAATGTCAAGCTTAGCTAAAACGTCCAACACGTCATCAATTGTATTGCAGTTAGCAAAAACTTCCTTATCAATACCAAACTTTAAGCGTATTTGTTCAATCTTCTTTTCCTTTTCCATCTTTGCAAAAATTTCAGATTTTGTTTTTTCAATTGCTTCTCTAACTGCTTTCTCTTTTTCCTCCGCAAATTTTTCTGAAAGGGATTTAGTTACTTCTTCAATCTTCGCCTTAATCATCTCATCAATTTCTTCTTGTGTATAGATTTTAACCCCAAAATCTTCTGCAAACTCTTCAATTGCTTTTTTTACATCATTCATAACCATCACACATTTTCTTTAATGATTCGGGCATCCCTCTGTCAAGTGGATTATCTGGGTTATATTTATGTCCAATTCCGAGCCCTAAAGCCCTTTTAACTGCAAAATTCCAGAGGTATTGCCATTCTTCACGACTATACATTTTGTTAGAATGATTGAATAATTTTGAAATATACACCAATGCGGCCTTCACTCTTGCTGGCGTGTCGCAAGGAAATTTCCAATTTGCTTTATCTGCAAATAATTCGTCAGGAACATTCTTGTATTTGGATGGCTTTGTTTTATACCCCTTTGCATTTGACATTGCTATTGGTGCAAAATTTAGAGTTTTGGCATCTTTCATTTTAGGAGTGCTGTTAATACAGATTGCAAGCCCATAAGGGAACACATCAACAACCTTTTCATTTTGAACCGCTTTTAACCACTCTGCACTAACTCCAACTTGATTATTTTTCAAATAATCTGCAACTTGTGAGTCAAAAACTGCAAACTTACAATAAGCTTTGCCATCCTCATCTGTCCAGACATCAATAATATACCCCTTAAAGGATTGTGGGTCCTGGAATGGTAGAATATGGTCGATGTTAACATGCTTTCCAATTAGAAATTTTGCCCGTTCTTTAACCAAATTTGGAGTAATTCCTGCTTCCATATACATAGGATCGTTTGGGTCGTAAAATAAACACTCAGCAATTGCCACTGGATCGTATGGTTTTCTATCACCCTTTGCAAATTCTATTTTTTCAATTCTACAAGCGAATGTATCCATGTTTCCACCAAAAAAAGAAAAAATAAAATTAAAGTTTCTTCAATACAATCTTTTCTAACATCTCAACTTTACCTTCCAGTCTGGCTACCTCCGATGCCAGTTCCCCCAACTTTTCCCCTTAATGCCCTGATTTCTTCTTTCAACTCTTCAATTTCTTTCTCTTTCTTTACTAATGCTGCTTTTAATTCAGAGATTTGTTCGTTTTGTGTCATTTCGTGATAGAATTTTCTCATCTTAACATCCGCCACAACATCGTCATACTCTTTTTCTTTTATCTTCCTTTCTGCAATCTTTTCAACATAGTCTGATTTTTTTGGAACTAAATCATCAACTGTTGCTTCTTTGTTGTTGTTACCTCCAAACAATGGCATAGTTTGACACCCCATTTTGATAGATCGTGGTGGGAAGGGCACGCCCCACAGTTTCAACAGTGTAATCAGCATTTTTAAATGCTAACTTAATTTTTAAATTTAAATTAATTAATATAAAGAGTAAAAAAATTAAAAAAGTTATTCCCTATGTAATTCCCCTAATGGTCTACCATCTCTTTTTAGAAATATATGCCCATAAATTCTATATCTCCTATATAACTCTTTAACCCATCTATAACTTATCTCCTTAATATTTGCTATGTCTTTTAAGGAATATCCATTTTCAATCATCCTTTCAATGTCCATTAAATCTTTATTTGATAGAGTATATTTCTTTTTACGCTTCTTTTTATCAAAATAAGATAAATCAATTAAAAAATAAATAACTTCTCCATTTAATCCGTTAACCTTCGAGATGATTTTCTTTTTCATCAGTTGTCTTAACCTCTGTGATATATGTCCCAAACCCCTACCCGGTGGTATATTATATATATCTCTAATGTCTCTTGTCGTTAGTACACCATCATTTTCAACAAATTTATTTATTATCTCTTCTTGAGACACCATGGTCATCCCCTTGTGGAATCCTAATCTCTATTTTGTCCCCTAAATCCCTAATCTCCAAAACATTGGAGAAATGCCTCAAAAATTTTCTAAGTTCTTTCATAGCTTTAACTGCTAACATTTCCCCCATCGTAGTCACCACCCTATTCATAAATCGGATTAATAAACAAATGTTGGACTATTTCTTGAAAGTTGAAATCCTCCCTCGTTCCAAAAACTAAGTCTCTGTAAAGGGCTTCCATTAATTCCCAACCTACTTCTGCCAACTCTTTTTCACCTTTGTAATTTACCCCATTTCTATAATTGAAATAGGAATATCGGCACACTTTCTCTTTTTTATCTATCACCAGTTCGAAATATTCCTCTTCTTCCTCCACATACTTCTTTGCATCCATATCGTAAGCTCTCCACTTTGTTTTGTGAGCATATTCGATTGTATCTTTTGTTATGTTTTGTTTTACAATAGTCATCATTTTTTCACCTCAAAAAATTAAAAAGAATTAAATTAAAGTGCTTTAACTTCAAGGTTTGTTCCTTTTCTTACGAGTCTAACCACAGGTTTATACTTTGGATACACCCTTGAACCCCAAGCAACTAAATCTACAACAGTCTCATTCTGATTTCGTTTAACAGGTATTGCTCGGTATATTTCCTTAACAAAGAAACTCCCTTTATCACCAAAAGGTGTAAGTTCGATATGCTTTTTCCCATTGTAAGTGAAATATTCCGTCTTATTCATTTCAGAAGTAGGTTGATTAGTGACTAACGCATAACAATCATTTTCTACACAATAATCCTTTAACGCATAGAGTATAGCCTGGACATTAAGTAATACCTGCCCCTTCCCATGCATACTTGAAATAGCAAACTTACCAAGAGCAGGCAATCCTACTGAGTCTAAAACTAAGTAGTTATATCCACTTGGAAGTTTTGAAGTTATGAAATTAACTAATTTATCAAAATTTATTATGCATTTATAACCGCACCCTGCATCCTTTAACTCTTTAATTTGTTCTTTTGTCATATTTCTTTCGGTGTCAATATATATAACTTTCTTACCAGATTTTGCCCTTTTAACTGCAAATTTATACGCTGTGAATGTTTTTAAACTTCTTGTTTCCCCATAAATCTCCATTATGTCAGGCATGCCTAAATTTTTCTCAACAAAATCCATAGTGCACCCCTCATTATTATTACTGTTTCTTAATTTTTTAAACTCCTCTTTGAGATTTAGCCCTTCAAGCCATTTAACAAAGGCTGCACTCTCTGTTAGCAATCCATTGTGTTCTTTGATTATTTCTTTTACATCTTCTTTTATTTTATCAGGATGATATTCTTTCTTATATATGTTGTAATGTGCCTTCGCTGCTAACTCATATTTACACATTTTAAATCCCTCCTTTTAATTTCCGTTTTGTCAATCGCCTCCTTACATCTTTTCCAGGTTCTGAAACTAACCCGTATAACACCACAACCGAAGTCTTCCAGCATTTCTTTTTTTCTTTTAAACTCTTCCTTTGAACTGCATACTCCATAACTTTCCACCCTGCCATTTACTTCAACAACGAAGAAGATTAATTGCATTGTATCTCCCTCAATGTAGTATTTCTTTTTTCTACAACTCCAAACATTCTACCATCAGAAATTGTTGTTCTGAAATAGTTTCCATTTATTCTCCCTTGGTATCGCCTAATGTTCTTTTTTTTAATAACCAGGTAGTCCCCGTATTTTCCATCTCTTTTAAGTATTCCTTTCTTAACCAACCTATCTACTTCATTAGAAAACTCTGAATATGTTCCATATTCAGAAGCAAAGAAAACTGTTAATGTCTTTACCCTCCCCCCATTTTTCTTAATAAACGATACTATATCCATTGTGCTCACCTTTCTCTTTTTCTATGTATTTGTCTAATTTGTTGCTATCTTCGACTGATTTCCTTTTTTTCTTTGGGCTTTTTGTTCCTGACCTTAACGGTTTGTTTATATTATTTGCACATATCTTACCGTATGGCTTTCCATTAATCCATATTGGATTTTTCACTTCTTTTCCACATCTGTTGCATATTTCTGTCATTATTCCACCCACCGAAAGATTTTTATTTGAAAATGAGAAAAGAAAAAGTGTTTTAGTATCTGGCATAATGCTTATTCCTCAGGACTCTCACAGGCTCCTTACAGCCTAAGAGTCCTGATCTCTCTAACTCATTGAACACACTGATGATATTGCCTGCAGTTAAACACTCATAAGGCGGTATGCCCATAAGGTCATTACCTATAAACATTAATGGCATTAGTTTCTCACCATTCTGTGTTCGAGTAATGATTTCTTTTTTAAGGCGTTCTTTCGCTTCTTCTTTTGTTATCATGCTTACACCTCTAACCACTCATCTAATGTTCGTTTTTGCTTCCATTGATTGTATTTTTCTGCAACTCGAGTTAGGAATCTTTCCAGCTCTTCAGCAGTAATATACCCCGCATGAGCCCCTTGATCATCCACCACATGCTTATATACTACCCAGCCCTTCTTAGTCTTTGTAGCGGTTATGTGGACTCCATC
>Ga0256840_1001772_pt1 | contig 19755 bp, 12 predicted proteins | sample 355202metaG_FD_185969 | JGI IMG/M metagenome (GOLD analysis project Ga0256840, IMG submission 185969) | Hydrothermal vent microbial communities from Mid Atlantic Ridge, Atlantic Ocean - 355-202 | ecosystem: Environmental > Aquatic > Marine > Hydrothermal vents | place: Atlantic Ocean: Mid...
GGCAAAGTCGCGGCACTGGAAGAATTACGCAAGGGCGGCACCAAGCTGGCCTATGTCGGTGACGGCATCAATGACGCGCCTGCGCTGGCCACAGCGGATGTGGGTATCGCCATTGGCACCGGCACGGATGTGGCAATTGAAGCGGCGGATGTGGTGCTGATGTCGGGGGATCTGAACGGGGTGGTGAACGCATTCGACATCAGCCAGCGCACCATGCGCAACATCAAGCAAAACCTGTTCTGGGCGTTTGCTTATAACGTGGTGTTGGTGCCGGTTGCTGCAGGGGTGCTGTATCCGTTTTACGGCATCCTACTATCGCCGATGCTGGCGGCGGGGGCAATGTCGCTGTCCAGCGTGTTCGTTCTGACCAACGCGCTGCGTTTGCGCTGGGTGAAGCCGGCGCAAACCACCGCTGCCCAGCCTGCAACCTTAAGAACCGTGCCTGCCGAGTAACCACGAGCAAACATCGGCTGAATAGTGCTGTTCCCTTTTGAGCAGTCGAATGCGACTCCATATCCACGCAGCGTAACCTATTAATAAAACGACGAATAATGAATTATTCGGAGAAATTACGCCTATCACTTTAGAGCTATCTTGCTTGGACCTCTGGTGCCCCGTAAAACCCCAGCAAAGGAAATCATCTCTTTTCTTCACAGTGTTTCCACCAGAGACACACCCTCGTGTAATCTGGAACTCGTATGTTCCGCCCTCGCAAAGGAGCAGGCCAAAACCCACAATGTCTTGCGCAGAAATGTCACAGGTTCCGAGGGCGAAGAATGGCTACACATTCGCCTTACTATCGCCACAAAAAACCGTCACTCGTTCATCCAAAGCCTGATCTGGGAACGCACCAATAGTAGCCGGATTACGCACAAATAGGTCCGCATCAAACAACTCACAGCAGCGGCCACGAAACAAATCGGGTTTCTTATGCACAAATGGCACAGACACTGGCCAGCATAGCGACCTGCCCGAATAATAATACGGCCCTATAGCCAAGATATCTGGAGTTATGAATGCAGACCTTCACAAATGACCAAATTGCCTATCAGTTGACCGACGTCTCCTGGACATCAGGGGGGAATATTCGGCACGCCTTCAACACGGGTGCCTCAAAGGTAATTACGGTAAACTATTCATCCCTAAACACCAACGGCCAGTTTTTTGCATCCAAAGCACTCGAGGCGTGGGCCGAAGTTACGGGTATCAATTTTCAAAATGTCGCTAGCGGCGCGAACATTACGTTCCACGACAACGGCGCGTCTGCCATCACCTATTCGGGCTGGAGTGTTCCATCAGGCAATATGACCACATCCGACGTTCATATCGGTACGTCCTGGATTTCCGGGGACGGGACCGATATTTCCAGCTATTCGCTCCAAACCTATTTGCATGAAATCGGTCATGCGCTGGGTCTTGGACATGCGGGCCAGTATGACGGCAACGCGACATACGGCGTCAGCAACCACTATACCAATGACAGTTGGCAAGCCACGACCATGTCCTATTTCTCGCAAACAGAGAACACATCGATCACCGCGTCCTATGCTTATACGTTCACACCCATGATTGCCGATATTCTTGCCATTCAGGACTTGTATGGCGCCGTTTCGGTCAGAACCGGCAATACGGTTTATGGAGATGGTTCGACTGTAGGCGGATATATGGACCAGTTGATTAATCACTACACGCAATCCACCTTTACCTTTCTGGACGATGGCGGCATCGACACGATCGATTTCTCTTCGGATGTGTTCGATCAGGTTGTTAGCCTAGCTTCCGAAAGCTACTCGTCGGTCGGCGGGTTGATCGGTAACATGGCAATCGCCCGTGGCACAACTATCGAGAATTTTATTGCCGGCTCGGGTAATGACACAGTGGTTGGGAACAGCTCAGCAAACATACTGAACGGCGGGTCTGGCAATGACGACCTTAGCGGGAATTCCGGCAACGACACGTTAATTGCCGGTGCCGGCATCGATTGGTTGCGTGGTGGTGCGGGCGTTGATACGGCCGATTACAGTGGAGCGGGGTCTGCGGCCAACGTCTATTTGAATGCAGGCAAAACCAAGGGAGCCGAAGGCACCGACTATTTGAGATCAATCGAGAATATCATCGGATCTTCGCATGATGACCGGATCATTGGATCAACTGGAACCAACACACTGCATGGCGGTGCTGGAAACGATGTGATGAAATCAAAAGGCGGTAACGATAAACTGTACGGTGATGATGGCAATGACCGCATGATCGGCGACGTCGGCAACGAAAAAATGTATGGCGGCAACGGCTCTGATACCATATTGGGCATTTCCGGCGCTGATATCCTTTACGGCGAAGCGGGTAATGATTACTTGTATGGCGGTTCAGGCAACGACACTGTTTATGGTGGTGTCGGCGCTGACAGAATCCGCGGCAACACCGGCAACGATACGCTCTGGGGTGGTTCGGACGCGGCATCAGACAAGATATACGGCGGTGGTGGCAATGACACGATCTATGGCGGTAACGGTCTGGATTACCTTTACGGCGAAAACGGCGCCGACAGGATCACTGGAGGTCGGGGTAATGACCGCATCTGGGGTGGTGCAGGGGTAGATACCTTTGTCTTTACCGCGGGTGACGATGCGGACCAGATCAAGGATTTCGAAGACGGCGTAGACATGCTGGATCTCACCTCGTTCGGATTTACCACCTTTAACGATGTTCTGGCGTTGGCAACCGGCTATGCTGCAAGCCTTAGCCTTGATTTTGGCGGTGGAGATACGATCCTGATCTCGGGCCTGACATCGGCCACATTCGATGTGACAGACGTATATCTGTAACCTGCAAGTCAATCAGAACCAGACAACAGCAGCCCCGAGGGAAAGCCTTTGGGGCTGTTTTTATATCTGGTAATAGCTTACAAAAGTACATCACCTGCATCGAAATCAGCGAGTGCCAGCCCCTCCACCAACAAAACATTTCCAAAGCCAAAGTTGAGCTTGACCCCTGCGGCAATCCGGCTGGCCAACACACTGACATCCGCAAAGCCGTCATACCCGAAGTCCGACAGATCAATCCGGTCAATACCGTCTTCGAAGTCCTTGATCCGGTCGTACCCTTCGGTTGCCGTGTTCTTGTAGACAAAGGTATCGGCGAAACCATCACCTGATCCCCCGCCGGTTCCACCCGACAGCGCATCATTTCCCGCCCCGCCAGCAATCATATCCGCGCCATATTCCCCAAACAGGAAATCGTTACCCGCACCCCCATCCAGCGTGTCATTTCCATCGCCACCACGTATATCGTCGACACCATCGCCGCCACTCAAAGTATCCATCCCCAGATTTCCGCGCAATTTGTCACTGCCCGCATCCCCTGTCAGGATATCCCCCCCTTGCCCGCCGTAAAGAAAGTCGCCACCAGCACCGCCAGCAACTGTATCGTCCCCGGCCAAAGCAACGATAATATCCGAGCCATCGCCACCAAACAGCGCCTCGTTGCCACTGCTGCCTGTAATTGTATCATCCCCTGTGCCACCATGAACCACATCATCTCCCCCCTTGGTTTTAAGGATGTCATTTCCGGCACCGCCATTCAGTACATTTTCACCAATGTCCCCGACCAGCCGGTCATCGAAATCACTGCCAATCAAGTTTTCAATGCAGCTCAGGGTATCGGCACCATACGCGCCGCTTGATGTACCCAAATTCAGATACGCGGCCACAGCCCCATCCGCCGCACTGTAATCGACCGTATCAATGCCCGCGCCCCCATCCAGCGTATCATTTCCCTCCCCGCCGTTCAGAATATCATCGCCGCCATTTCCTTGTAGCAAATCATCCGACAGGCCACCGTTCAACACATCCCCCGTGGTTTTGCCCCAAAGATGAAGATACCCGTCACCCGGCGCAGCTTTGGCCACAATGAGGCGCAGCACTTCGTAAGGGTTGTTAAAGGTAACCGAGACCGAACCATCCGTAAACGAAACCATTTCCCGCGTCACAACCGTATCATATCCGTCTGTTGTGTTGAGCGTGGTGGAAATCCGTTCAACCCACGCATAACCGATTGTGCCAAAATATCCGAGGTTGATAGTTTCAGTTCCCGAATAGTCGTTTGCAGCCAAGAACAATACAGCCTTGGCATTGTCCCGATACGCGAAAACCGAAAAATCCGTGCGTCTGCCTACATCCATTAAGGGGGTAATAATTTGTGTGGTTCCAATCAGGGATTCCGCCATCTGCCGATAGACTTCAGCAATTGGCGCGTATTCCAGAATACCGCTGGTATTAACGCTGGACAGGTTCGTTCCAAACCCGCCCCAACCGCCAATACCCCAGCTCGCAGCGTAATCCATACCCATTTCGAACATGCTGGAAAACAGCGACAAAGCAGCGCCCGCTGCGGGCAAAGCATGGTTAACGCCATACAAACCCGACACACCCGAACTAACCGCGCTCCAACCGGACATATATAGTTCAGTATTTGATGAATCGCCGCCTGCCGCCGAAATCATTCCCAGCAAGGCATTGATCCCGTCCTTTATGAATTGCACATGTTCCAGTCCTGCACCTTCTGCAAGCGTAACGTCCAATGCCTCGTGGATAACGCTGATGACATCAACTTGGCCGAACAGGTCAGTCCCATTTTCATCCGAAAAATTCCGGTGCATCTCCCAGACAAACCCAACACCTCCCGCCTGCAACGCCACTTTGAATTGAATTTCTGGATGCGCCACACGAAAGTCTTTGATTGCGCCCAGACATCCGAAAGCATAGGCCGAATAACTATCCAGATCTTTTGCTGAATCTGCCGGAAAATAGTGCTTGTTCCAGCCGTAGAAATCCTCGTTCCCCAGTTCCAGAATAAAATCAGCCGGAATATTTCCATTGTTATAAGCATCGTTAAGGAACAAATCCTCCAAAAAAACCTGAATATCTGCTTGTAGTGCTGTCAATTTTATATGATCGGCGGCAACAAACGGTATCTTGTTCCCGTCTTCGTCCGGATCACGGTCTATTGGAACTTTTAGGTACTGGAACTCTGGCAAAACCAAGGAATAACTGCTGGCGGTTTCAAAAGCCATCTGCAAACTTTCGGTAAATGTCATCCTGCCACTGCCCAACAGGTGCGCGTCGATCAGTTCCGGGTTGGACAGGCTGAACGCGGGTGTCAGGCTATCCAGATAGGACTGCGTGATACCCCCGACAGTCAGCGGATTGCCCGTAATCGGATCATTAATTACATTATTCCCGCCATTGATCTTGTTATGTTTAAAGGTCCAGTTGCCGCTCTCCTCGACCACAAACCCATCGGGAAATTCCCCGCCCGGAAAGCGCAGAAGATTTAGCGAAAGGTTGTCATAAACGGCGGTGAAATGATCCGAGTAATCAGAACCCGCCACAATACTTCTATAATTTTCGCCGCCCATAACGCTATCATGGGTATCAATCAAAACCCCGCCAAACATATTTTCCGAAATCGATCGTGCGTCTACCCCCGCTACAATCGCATCCTGAACTGCTTTGCGTAAATCAATCGTAACAACCATTCTATCCCCCGTTTTCACATCACTGATCGTTGGGATTTGCGCAGGCTCAAGTTAATTTTATACTAACCGCAGCCGGCCACGGGGCGGTCAGCCTTGGGTCGTGGTTTCGATCTGGGCCAGATCACGACTTAGCTGCAACAGCAAAATCGCTGATGTTTCAAGCGGCTCATCACCGGTTTCCAGTTGCATCAGGATCAACAAATCCAACGCGTCCTGAAACTGGCTGGTCACCCATTCGGTTTCCCCTGTTTGTGGATCGGCCTCGATGATTGTATCGGTCATCTCCATCACGATGTCACAACAAGACTGGATCAAATCAGCGGCATCATCCGATTGTTTAAACGATGCAACCAGACTTTCGATTATACGGTTCCATCCATCCAGAAAGGATATTTTGCCTGCGGGTTCAAGTGGTTTTACAATGCCCTCTCTGGGATCCGGTGCGCGCCCGGCCTCGTCTGGGTCGGCCGTAAATTCGGACATGCTAAGATCATGCTTCAAGGCGTCCACAACCGAATCCGGCTCGATTCCCTTGTGCGGAACCGATTTTTTTGTAATCGCGGGGTCGGGCTTCTTGCCGGTAGCGCCTCCCTCCAACGTTTTAATGAATGGCTTCAGCTTTTCTTCTATGATTGTTGCCGCATCGCTCCGTTTCTTTTGGCGAATGGGGTTGGCTATGGTTTCAATTGCCTCGAGCAGCGCCTTTGCACCGCTGTCGGTCCACGCCGACTTGCCCTGAACCTCGCCTTCCGAGGCAGCCTTGATTGCCTCCGGAATCGCGATTGGCAGAACCGCTTTAAAATGTTTTCCGGCATCCTTTCTAACCCGCTCCATCATGCGCTCCAGATTGCGCTTTGCAACCGGCAGGTCAACATGGGTGACAACCAGAATACTGTTACTGCGGTTCATCGACGGGTGGTTCGACCAGGTATAGCGCTCGCTTTCGCGCCAAGCCTGAACAGCATTGGTACACCAGATCAGCCCCTCGGCGCTTTTGACCAGTTGCCGGGTTTTCCGGTTGTCATTCAGGGGGTCCCCGGTTCCGGGCATATCAAAGAAATTGATCCTCTTCAGGATCGGGCTGGGCATATTTACCAGAATAAAATCAGGGTCTTCGGCCAACGCGGCATCGAAATCGATCCGATCGAACTTCTTCAAGGGGTTCTTGTCATGCCAGCCGGCCGCGATCAGGGTTTCGCGCCCGTAGCGGAACAGTAATGGTGGCATGTTACTGGCCAGAACGCTGGTCGGGATCAACTCCTGCCCAACCAGCATATTGGCCAAAGTGGATTTGCCGGAACTAAACTCTCCGGCAATGATAAACCGGATCGGTGTACGCAGACGGTTCAGAGTTTTTTGCGCCAAAGCCCGTAACTCGGCGGATTTTTCGGGCAAATCAGCTGTGTCCGGGTCAGTCCGCTGGATGAAATCTTTTAGAAAGGCACGCTCTTTTCTTGATTTCCTCATTTTCCGCTACCCGCAGTATCAAGCCGGTCCCTAATTTTCTCCAGCTTCTCGACAAGCTGTCGTGCTACCTTCAAATCACTTCTGGCAGTGTTCAGAGATACTTTTTGCATTTGGGCCACAGGATCCAGATCAGCTGCCTTTTCCTCAGCTTGTCCGGCCAGAACGTTCAATAAGTGCGTGGTATCTGCCGTAAATTCGTCGCGCAGACGGTCAACTGCCGCATTCAGCTCCGCCCGCCCCTTGACCAGAATCTCGTCGCAGATTTCCTGGAACTGGGCACGGATGCTATCGGTTGCCAGACGGATTTTCGCCTTGGGATAACCGAACAACCCGCTAAGCCATGTCGTTGTCAAATCCAGTGAAACGATTCTGAACAGTGCCTCGGCCTTGGGCATGATCATCGCCAGCACCCATGTATTCACATTAATGCTGCTCATTTGTTCCTGAATGCTGATGCTGAATCCATCTTTCAAAGCGTTGTTCAGCACCGCCATTTCATCAACCATCTGGTTTCTGATCATTTCGAACCTGTCGGAATATATTTCTTTCAAGTTTTCGCGTAGGGTATCCAGATCGCATTCATAACTTTGCCCACGCTTCAGTGATTTCATGCTCTGGCGGATAATTTCATATTGCTCGTCAGCGAAATCGTTGATGGCATCGGTTAGCTCTTTTTCGAGCGCATCCCAAGTTTCCTTTTTACCCGTTTTCAACTCGTCAAAAACAGCCCCGATTTCCTCGCGGGTCCCGATAACCAGTTTGTCCTTTTCTTCCGGCGACAGGATAGGTGTGGTATCCACCCCGCCCAGGGCATCAATCCGGACTCGCGCCTGCTCCACTGCTTGTCGCGAGACGTTAATCAAATCCAATGTCGCATCGGCCAAAATGGTCGAGGCCGCCCCACCGTAAACCATTTCGGACAGCGCCATTTCCAGTTGCGCCAGCCCCGAGGCCAAAAAGGCACCGGCACGGGTTTCGGCGTCTTTCATGTTTTTGGGGGCCATTTCCTGCGCCTGCTCATCCAGCCCGCGATCCTTTGTAAAATCCTGCAATGCATCGTGATCCAGATATTCGTCATTCCGGTTCAACGCGTAATCGGCCCAAACAGCACTGCCCAGAATAACCGGCACATCCTTGCCGTTCAGTTCTTTTTGCAATTGCGCCCGTACCCGTCTGCGTAGTTTATCCAGTTCGGCGGGTGTTGCTTTCACTTCATCCACGCGATTCACAAACACGATGATCTGGTCCTGGTTCAATGCCTTCAGCACGCGAATCAACCGCATATCCACACGAGTCAGAGATTGATGAGCTGATAGAACAACAATGAAAAACCCGGAATTTTCCAGACTCTGCTGCGTGATCTCTTCCCATATCAACAACGGGTCGTTGACACCCGGAGTGTCGATCAGACTGATTGGGCAACCGAAAGGCTCCTGGTTGAAAAATATCTCGGCCATCTGGGTGATATCACTGTATTGACCCGCGTCCGGATTCTCGGCCAGCTTTTCGGGATTGTCGCCAACACAAACGAACTGCGCCATAATTTCGGGCGTAACCGAATTGAATTCGCGCGACTGCCCCAGCAGGGATTCAAATTTGTCCCCCAGGCGGCTTCTTGCGCGTTCGCGCATGGCACCAACCTGGTCAAACAGTTGTTTACGTTTGTATTCTTCCAGCAATCCTTTGGTCAAATCGCCCAGCCGTCCGCCGCGCGTTGCCAGCTTGAACCACTGCTCTTCATCAAAAAACCGGAAAATTGCACCGGTAGTTTTCCCCGAGGGGTGCCCGAAGTGGAGCTGCGTCACACTCGAAGTCCAGGGGTTGATGTCGGAGGGCAGAAAGTCGGGCATACGGGTCAGGCAATTGATAAGGCTTGACTTTCCGGCCTTCACCTGACCGATCACCGCAACCTTCACCTCGGCTTGCGTCAGGCGTTGCTCGATCGGTTCCAGCCGCTCTTGCAAACTGCCGTCGTCCAACGCCTCCAATTGGTGCGAGATAACCAGCAGTCTGGATTTTATGCTCTCCAGTTGTTCACCAACCTTAAGCTGTTGGAATACCGGTGCCGAATTTGATCCCATTCCTGTAAACCAATTGTTGAAATATTATCTAGAGCGGATCGCGCCTAACTGGATTTGAGCATCCATCGGCTGGGCCGAGGCAGCATTCGCAATCGCGAATGCGTTCGGTCCGTTCAATGAATTCATTTTGGTACGACATGATCTAGGTCTAAAGAAAAACACAGGTATTTCAACTGACTATTTCGTCAGGTGTTTGCGGCATATTCATGCATGATATTTAATTTTCCCGCTCTGCCCCCAAAGAAACGCGGCGACTTTGGGGACAGAGCCAATGCGGCGAGCAGTCCACATTCAGGCAGCCTGGGTTCCAAAATGTTTGCGGTCCAGTTGTTCCAGCAACAGCGTGATGGCTTCGATCATTTGTGGCATGGTCTCGATTTCCTGCGAGGCCAAGATTTCCTGCCAGATTTCACTGGGTGCCGCAGACGGGTCAAATTCCTGATCCGTTGTTTCACCTATCGGCGCTTCGGCAGAGTAATCGTCAGGTTCATCTTCAGCAACGGCCGCGATTGTCGCCACAACGCTTTTGATATCTTCGGCCCTGGCTTCTTGCTCGTTTACGTCGCCTTCCGGCTCTTCGATTGTATCATCGTCTTCAGGGGCATCAAATTCGTGGGTAGCATCCTCTAAGAATTGTTTCTCGCCTTCAAGCGCATCCACCGTAACAGCACTATCATCGGAAACATCTTCACCCACCGTAACGTCATCATCAGAAACGGCGGCCTCGGATTCAGGTGCGGCGTCTTTGATTTGTTCCAACTTCATCAGAACATAGCGGGGCTTGGGTGCATCCCGGGACGCTTCGGCCTCGTGAACAGGCTTTTCTTGCACCGGTTCTTCATCCACCGTAGTAGCATTTGTTTCGCCAACCCCTTCGGCCTGAGAAAGCATGTTTTTGCGCCGGCTGGCCGCATCTTCGGAATTTGGCCGCTCACGACGATCACTGCGACCTCTGGCACGAATACGGGTCGGGCGCAGAACTGAAACATTGTCGCGTGACTCTTCCGCGGTTGTTCCTGAGTCGTCCTGCATTGCCTCTGTTTCTTCACCATCAACCCGGTAGCGGCGTAATTGATTGTTGCGCTTTGCCTTGAGCACCTTCAAAATCCGCTCAAAGCTTTTCATGAAAACTTCTCCGCCACTGCGAGCCCACAGATCTGAATCACCACCGTCTTGACGCCCCTTTAACGCCAGAGTCAGCGAGATAAACAGGTGGCGTCCAAAAAGATCACCGGTTTCGCGTTTCAAGCGGCGGTGGATTTTCTTCATGTCTTCTTTGGAAACGATTTTATCGGCGCGGGTTACCAGCAGCAGGCTGTGTTCGCGCAGACGCGCGGGCAAATCTTCCCATTGCGCGCGTTCGCTTTCACGCCAGGCCTGGCCGGCATGGGTGCACCATAAAACGGAATTGGCATAACCAATTGTATCAATCCAGCTGTCGGTCGGAATGTTCGGGTCGGAAATGCCGGGGGTGTCGATCAGATCGCATTTCTCCAGCTGTTCGGAAATTGCATAAATCCGGATAAACCGCGCCTCTTTCAATGGAACCGAAGCCAGATCATCCAGATCAACATCATGGCGCTGCCCGTCGCGATCCATCCAGAACGCTGGTTGGTCCCCGTATTGGAACCACACCGGCGGCAGCCGTGTTGCGGTAACCTGCATCGGCAAAATCGATTGTCCGACCAGCATATTCAACAGGGTGGATTTGCCCGAACTGAATTCACCCATAAGCGCGATAACAGGCTTGCGCTTGGCCCAGCCAGAAAGGCGTTCCATTTGCTGTTCGGTTACATAACGCAAGGCGTTATCCCGGCTAGGTACATTCATCTTTCAGCTCTCCGTTATTCGGTGCCGCGAATTTACGCTGCGAAATTATCTATTGCGGTCAACGCATCTTCCAATGCGGTTTTGACTGTTATGTCGCCTGCTTTGTTCACCAGTAAAAGCGGCTCATTCCCGCGGTTTTCCGAAATTACCACAAGTGATTCACGCTGTTCCTGCAAGAATTCCTGCAATGTTCGCTGGGCATCCTCCAGCACTTCAGAGATTTGCGCCCCTTCCAGTTCCTGCACCAATGATGCAACTTCGGCCTGAATCAGTGACGAATAGTCCTTGGCAAACGCCTCGAACCCCTTGCGCTTTTGCCACCACCGTCGCCACCAGCTGCTGTTCAGATCCAACGCAATCGTCCGTGCCAAAACAACGGGAGGCGGAGCGGCAGGCACTGCCGGCGCTTCGATCTTGAAGCCGTCGATCCGAACACCAACCGCACGGAAATAGATGTCTTCAATCGAGGTTGCCGTATCAATATAAAGGGCCGACACCTGTTTTTTTAACGTCGCGGCAAATTGCACATAGGCCGAACGGAACAACAGCCGCAAGCCGGTTGCGTCATATTGCCAGGTGTCCTGTTCGCCAAACCGGTCCAGATGCGCAATCAACGCATCTGTTGCCCGGCGCACAAAACTTCCTTGTGCCCGCTCAAGACGCGCGTGCAGATTTGTGCGCAACGTATCCAGAATTTTATTTAAATCAGCTTGGCTCTTTGTCGAAAGCTCCTGCAACGCAGCCTTGACGCCTTCAGTTTCCAGAATGACCACCTCGCCGGAATCAGGGTTTTCACGGCCTAGTGTCTGTTCAACTTTGATCTCGTTATAAACATTCGAAAGCTGCGCCCCGATACCATCCAGCAGGCGTTTTCCCGATCCATCCAGAATACGCTTGTAGATCGCATCCATCAGGGCTGGAATTCCGGACAAAACCCATGTGTGGGCATCCGAATCGGATGCATCCACTTCGGGCAATGCTGCCGCATATTCCAAAAGCGCGTTCTGGCTGTCCTGACTAAGGGAATTCAGATCGCCCGTTAGCGCCGCTTCGGCCCATTTTGCGCTTCCGAATACGATTTCACTGTCTTGGGATACCGAAAACGATTTCAGCGTATCCATGATATTTTCGCGGATTTCCGGAATCTGGCGGGTCGGGCTTTCCAACTCGTCGATCCGGTTGATAAACAGGATGACCTGCCGTTTCTCAAAATTCGCCATCATCCGGACCAACGCCATATCCGTGGTGTTTAGCGCCTGGTGCGCCGATAAAACCACTAGACAAATCTCCGAGCCGCGCAGGCTCTTCAAAGTCGCCTGTTCGCGCACCATAAAGGTATCATTAACACCGGGTGTATCGCGAAAACGTAGCGGAATCGGAAACTGTGGAATGGAAATTCCCAGCTCGGCTGATTTGGTGATATCGGCGAACCGGCCGCGTTTGTTTTCTGGGTCCAGTTCTTCGTCGTCAGGATCACCAACACAAACATAACGCTGGATCAATTCATTGTCGTAATAGCCATATTTATGAGATTTCCCCAACAAAAGCTCAAAACTGCTGCCCAGCCGCGTTTCGGTTTTGTCGCGCATTTCAACAATCTGTTGCTGGATTTTTTCAGCTTCTTCGGTCGCGCCTGCGCGTCCGGCCAGTTCCCCCAAACGTCCGCCGGTGGAAACCAGATTGTCCCACTCATTGCGGTTGAAGAAGGTGAACCTTGCTTTCTTTTCACCATCGGTTGTCTTTGGATTGATTTGCAGTTCGGTTACCACAGATGTCCACGGGTTGACGTCTGACGGTAACAATCCAGGAATTCCGACCAGCGCATTGACCAGCGCGGTTTTTCCGGCTTTAACCTGCCCGATCATCGTAATGCTGGGGGAAAAGTGGTCCAGTTTGCGCAACAGGCCAGCGCCACGTTTGGCCGTACGCGGATCAGGATCGTTCGCCAAACAGGACGCCGCGACACGCACGTCCCCGATCGCACTCACAAGACGCGACAGAACGTCGGACTTCATCTCGAGGAGATGAGTATTTCTCACATCTGTTTGCGAATCCATTACTTTTCCCACCTATTTAAATACTTCTCTAATCGGGCCAATGTGCCCAAAGCAGAAACAATATCTAATACAAGTTTGTTAAAAACATGGCGAAATGGCGTCGCGGCCAAGGATTCAAGTTGTCATCAGTTCAAATTTGATCAAACGGGCTGCAATCACCGTCTGTATCGTTTCAGAACCCGATATCCGCCAGGAACTCCATGAAAATAGGCCGATAGGTGGCAAAAATCAATCGTGGCACCCCCCCGAAAGCAAGAATTATCGCACTATAATACTGTGTTACGTTTGCCACGGCCCGGCACTGTCTATTAGACGGGTCATCACATTTACCTCCGTTAATCGCGACAAGAAACCACTACGTTTCCCTCGGGATTGGATGATTCTATTCGGGAATCATTTCAATGCGCTAGGCCGCGTATCCTTCGAAAGTCACCATATCGGCAATCTTGCGGGCGTTGGCCTCGTCCTTGGGGCTGCGAATGGTCCAGCAATTGATATGTGCGCCCTTGGCTTTCAACTCAGCAACCCGCGGGTTTTCCAGATCATCGTGCCGGTGGCTGATGAAACTGGCACCCACACAATCATAATCGGGAATACGGCGCAAACGGGCGCGGGTTTCTTTGTTCAATGTCAGCCAGTGCATAGCCGGAAAGGAACAGCTAACAATGCCACGCGCTGTGTCGGGGGATGCTTTGCCAAAGGCCGCCACCGAATGCGGATTAAAACTCATCATCGCGACAGGGCCGTCATACCCCCTTAACGCGTCGGCCACCGATTGCTCCAAAGGCCCCACATCAGGGCCCATCGCACCATCCTGATCCTTAATCTCGACCAGTAGCGGCACACGACCCGCAACCATCGTCAAAATCTCTGGCAAGGTCGGAATGTTTTCCGGTATCCCCTTCAGTGGGATTTTCACCAATTCATCGCGGGTACGGGTACGGATTGCACCGCGCTCATTTGTCAAGCGGGACATCTCGTAATCATGGAACACCATAGCATGGCCATCTTTGGACAATTGCACGTCCAGTTCGATACCATAGCCCGCATCCATTGCCGCCCGAAACGCTGCGCGCGAATTTTCAAGGGTTCCCGCCGCCGCATCATGATAGCCGCGATGCGCCAGCGGGTGCTTTAAAAAGCTGTCTGGAAGCGCGGTCATTTGATCTGGAAAATGCCTTCTATTTCAACGGCAACGCCCAGTGGAAGCGCCGGCGCGCTTACGGCAGCGCGGGCGTGGCGGCCGGCATCGCCGAACAGTTCCACCAGAAAGTCCGAGGCCCCGTTCACCACCTGCGGCTGCTGGGTGAAATCCGGGGTCGAGTTCACAAACCCGCCCAGTTTTACCACCCGCACCAGCCGCGACAGATCACCGCCACATGCGGCCTTTAGCTGCGCCACAAGGCCCAGCGCACAGGTTTTCGCAGCGGCGGCACCGGTTTCAACATCCATAGTGTCACCCAGTTTTCCCAAAATCAGGCCACCCGGCCCGTTCGATATCTGGCCAGACACAAACACCAGATCACCAACAATCACATAAGGCACATAATTGGCGGCAGGTGCGGGGGCATCGGGCAGGGTAATCCCCAGCTCCTTCAGGCGGTCTTCGTAATCATTGCTCATCGGGCTTCTCCATTGGATCAAAATTCAACCTGACGCTAACCGCGATCCGGGTGCAGGAAAACCGAAAAATCACCCCTCGCGGAACGCCTTGACGAAATAGTCGGTAAAGGGTTTCACCAGATAGGCCAGCGGCGTGCGATCATTGGTGCGGATAAACGCCTCTACCGGCATCCCCGGAATCAACACCGCCCCTTCGGGCAATTTGTCGATTTCCCCGTCCAGCAGCGCAATTTCCGAGCTATAGAAACTTAGTCCCAGCCGGTCATCGGTGAACGCGTCCGCCGACAGTTTCACAACCCTCCCTTTCAGTTCGGGCGTAGTGCGGGAATCAAACGCGGGAAACCGCAGGGCAACCTCCTGGCCGACAAATATCTGGTCAACGTGGATCGTCTCAACCTTGGCGGCAATCACCAGTGGGCGATCTTGCGGCACTAAAAACAGCACTGGATCAGCCGGTTTGATCACCGAACGCGGGGCGAAAAATTGCAGCCCGTAAACCACACCCGAAAGTGGGGCACGAATATCCAGACGAGACAGGCGTTCTTTCAGGGCGCTGCGCTTCTCGACCAGCTCCAGCTCGCGGAATTGCAAATCTCGCAAGCGGGTGATGGCTTCTTCCCGCCTTTTGGTACCAAATTTTAATACCTCGATGTCTATTTCGGTGATCCGTCCTTCGGCCTGTGCCTTGGAGGCTGACAATTCACCCATAGTGCCCCGCAGGCGCGCATCTTCGCGTTGCAGGCCAAGCACGCGCGAGGCTTGAGCAAGACCGCGGTCCAACAAGGTTTGCTGATTATTCAACTCTTCGGCAATCAGTTCCAGTTGGGTTTCCAGCGCGTTTTGCTGGGCGACAATCCCCTTGATTTGATCGGCAATCTGGCTGCGCCGCTTTTTCATCTGCGCAACTTCTTGCTCCAGTGAATCCTGTCGCGCGGAAAACAGGCGTTGCTGGCCCTGCATAAGCGCGCCAGCGTCGGTGGAAGTTTTAGCAGCCTCAACCAATTCGGAATCGAATTTGATCATTCCGGTTCCGTCCCGCTCGGCCTCCAACCGCCCACGTCGCGCCATCAATTCGAACAGTTGGCCTTCGACAACCACAAGTTCCGATTGCAGGTTGGTAGGATCCAGCCGGATCAGTATATCGCCCTTCTGCACCAAATCACCTTCTTTGACATCTATTTCGGCGATCACCCCGCCATCGGGGTGTTGCACCACCTGCCGGTTCTGGTCGACCTGTATCTGGCCGCTGGCCACCACGGCGCCGGAAATATTGGCCATGACCGACCATGTGCCAAACCCGCCAACCAATAGCAGGATAGCCAAAAACCCAATGATCAACGGCGTTCGCGGTGACCACGCTTTTTGATTGGTATCGCTCATGTTACGCCCCCTTTACCCGTATTCTGGCGGATTTGCTCGTGGTTTTTAACCATTTCGCGCAACACCTCATCCTTTGGTCCGAACGCCTTGCGCGCACCACCTTCCAGCACCAATAATAGCTCGCATTCCTGAATTGCCGCCGGGCGATGCGCCATGATCAACACAGCGCCCCCGTCGTCCTTCATCTGTTTGATCGCTACATTCAACGCCTGTGATCCTTCGTTATCAAGGTTCGAATTCGGCTCGTCCAACACAAGAATCACCGGATCGCCATACATCGCCCGCGCCAACCCGATCCGCTGCAATTGCCCACCGGACAGCCGCCCGCCATTGGCGGAAACGCGAGTGTCATACCCGTCAGGGAAGGCAAGGATCATTTCATGCGCAGCGGCTTTTTGCGCAGCTTTTACAATAGCCGCATCATCAGGTTGCATCGACAGGCGGGCGATATTTTCGGCAATGGTGCCGTCAAACAACTGCACCCGCTGCGGCAAATAACCGATGTGCTGGCCCAACACGTCCGGATCATATTGATCCAGCGCCGCGCCATCCAGCCGGATCTTGCCGCCGGCGACCCTCCATACGCCCGTGATCGCACGCGCCAGCGTCGATTTCCCCGCCCCCGAAGGCCCGATCACCCCCATCGCCTGCCCCGGCTTCAGCGCAAAACTGACCATCCGCAACGAGGCTTGCTGTTGCCCCGGGGGCACCACCGTCACCTGTTCCGCCGTCAATACCGCCTTGGGTTTTGGCAATGCGGTGCGCGGTTGTTCTACCGGCACCTCGGACAGCAGCGTTGTCAGGTTGTCCCAACCCTTCGAGGCCCGTTGCACCAGTGCCCATTGCCCGATTGATTGTTCAATCGGTGCCAATGCACGCCCCATCAGGATCGAGCCGGCAATCATCGCGCCCGCCGTCAACTGGTTTTGCAACACCAGATAGGCCCCCAGACCCAGCATCGCTGATTGCAGGAACATGCGGAATGTTTTGGTTAGGATCGAAAACCCGCCACCACTGTCGGATGCGTGAATGGTTGCTGCCAGCGCCTTTTGCCGTGCAACCTGCCATCGGTCGAAAACAGCGCCCTGCATCCCCAGACTTTGCACCAATTCCGATTCGCCGCGTAATTGTTCGGCCATCTGGTCGGCAAAATGGGTGGAAACATTGGCGTCCAGCACCGGTTTACGGGTGATTATCTGGTTCAAAACTGTAATCAGAATTAAGAAAATTCCACCACAGACTGCCAAAATCCCCAACCACGGGTGAAACATGAAAATTGCGGCGATGAAAACCGGCGTCCACGGAATATCGAAAATCGAGGCCAGAACCGGCGACGACAACAACCGCTGCACCGCCTCGAGATCCCGCAAACCGGCGTTTGCTGTCGTATTCCCTTGTCCGCGGGCGCTGGCGCGCAACACGGCGGAAAACACCCGCCTATCCAGTTGCGCCTGAAACCGCGCGCCGATACGGGCCAATACGCGGCCGCGAGCATAATCCAACAACCCCATGATAAGGAACAAAAAAGCTACCAGAACGGACAATGCCAAAAGGGTTTCTTCGGACCGGCTGCCCAGAACACGATCATAGACTTGCAGCATATACAGCGGGCCGGTCAGCATCAGCAGGTTCACAAAAACACTAAAAATACCGACGGACCAGAACAGCGCCCTGTTCTTGCGCCGTGCTTCTTTCAGTTCAGCCAGTCCACTGCTACGATCTGCTTGCCGCATAATGCCTCTTTCACTTATAGTCGCTATCTTGCATCCTTAGCCGATTGAACGCACACAATAAATACTTGTATCCAATCGGCCACAAACCTAAACCTTGCCTGAATCAATACTGGGCATTTTTATACCAAAGCCTATGTAATAAAAAACTACGAACAAGCAGTTGAGATTACCATTGTCAGTTATGATGACTAAAAACAAATTAAATCCCAAGTTGCTTTTGGCAATTATGGCTCTTGTGGTGGTGACGGCCTGTACAGCGCCGGCGCCCAAGGCAATCAATGATCCGTACGAGGCAGACAATCGTCGCACCCACGAGGCGAACCGCAAACTTGATCGTGCGTTGGTGCGCCCTGCCTCGGGTGCTTATGGCCATGCGCTACCGGCCCCGGTACGTCAGGGTGTGGGAAACTTTGCCTCGAACCTAAATCTGCCCGGGGTTATCGTAAACAATCTGTTGCAGCTTGATATCGACAGCGCGTTGAAGAACTCGTCACGGTTCCTGTTCAACTCTACGATTGGTCTGGCCGGCATTCTTGATCCATCTTCGGCCATGGGCCTGCACGAAGAATCCAGTGATTTTGGCGAAACCCTGCATGTCTGGGGTGTGGGTGAAGGCAATTATGTGGAATTGCCTTTAATTGGTCCGTCAACCGAACGGGACATGGTTGGCATGGTGGTTGATATCTTTACCAACCCGCTGACATTTGGCGCCCCATCTCCTGAAAAATACATGGGGCCGGTTGCCAAAGGATTTTCAAAACTTGGTGATCGCTACGAATTTTCCGACACTGTGGATTCAATTTTGTATGATAGCGCCGACAGCTATGCACAGGCCCGCCTTCTATACCTGCAACATCGCCGGTTTGAACTGGGTCAGGAAGAAGCTGTTGATGAACAAGGAGATGGCTATGACGATTTTTACGCAGACTAATCTGGATCGCCGCACAGCAATGTTGGGAATGGCATCGACTGCCGCGGTGGTGCCACTGGCAGGGCCTGCTTTTGCGCTGTCAGATGTTCAGGCCACCGCGCATGTAAAAAAACTCGTTGCGGCAATCAACAAAGTCATCGATTCGGGCAAATCCGAATCGCAAATGATCACGGAATTCGAAAAGATCTTCGTCAAATATTCGGACATCAAATATTTGGCCAGCTATGCACTGGGGATCGAAGGGCGCCGCGCCAGTGCGGGCCAGAAAAAGGCATTTGCCAAGGCGTTTCAAGGCTATATCGCCCGCAAATACGGCAAGCGTTTCCGCGAATTCATCGGCGGCAGGCTGGAAGTTCTGTCTACGAAAACAGTCAAAAGCCACGTCGAAGTAAAAGCGATGGCCTATCTGAAAGGGAAGGCGCCATTTGATGTGACTTTTTATGTCTCGGACAAACGCGGCAAGCCTCTGTTTTACAATATGTATATTGAAGGCATCAATATGCTGCTGACGGAACGGACCGAAATCGGCGCAATGCTGGACAAACGCAAGGGCAACATTGATCAGTTAATCAAGGACCTGAAAAGAGCAGGGTAGGCTCGAGCGGGTTATCCGCCGTTACGCAGCTCTTTTATCAAATCAAGTGGCGGAGTTCGCTCTGTCAGGCGCGCCCGATACACCGGCAGGGATTCCGCCACCCGCATCACATAGTTGCGGGTTTCGCGAAACGGGATGTGTTCGATCCAGTCGACCACATCAACCTTTTCGGACCGCGGATCGCCAAAGGCCTTGATCCAGTTTCGCGCACGGCTTGGCCCCGCATTGTAACCAACAGAAACCAGCACCGGCGAGTTGCCGAATTCCTCTTGCAGCCTGACCAGATAGGCCGCGCCTAATCGCGCGTTATAACGCCAGTCGGTCATCAGCAGGCCGGCCTCGAAATCCACCTCCAGCGTTTCCGCCACGGCCCTGGCGGTTTTGGGCATCAGCTGCATCAGCCCCTTGGCCCCGACACCGCTTTCCACCACCGGATTGAACTCGCTTTCCCGCCGGGCAATCGCCAGCGCAAGTTCCGGCGCGACCGGCAGATCCTCTTTCACCAGATCATGCAGCGGGTAA
>Ga0256840_1001773_pt1 | contig 19755 bp, 24 predicted proteins | sample 355202metaG_FD_185969 | JGI IMG/M metagenome (GOLD analysis project Ga0256840, IMG submission 185969) | Hydrothermal vent microbial communities from Mid Atlantic Ridge, Atlantic Ocean - 355-202 | ecosystem: Environmental > Aquatic > Marine > Hydrothermal vents | place: Atlantic Ocean: Mid...
ATAGACAAAGAGCACATAGTGCCAACGGATATTTATCTCCAGTAGAATTTGAGGAAAAAATGTTACGATTGGAAACAGCTGCTTAGAATGTTGTATTCTGAGTGTGAAATAGGGTTGACAGATCACAGATCATAGTGCCTTCTAATGCAAAAAAGAGTATTACTGTTAAAAGCGTGAAAGAAATCTTAGGTTTAGATACATCATTAAAGAATATAGAATTTAAAGACAATAAGTTTTTTATGGATGATGTTGGTATTGCAAAGACAGGAACTTATTACAATACGAATAAGCCATTTGAAATTGCTTTTATTATTAGGTTTTTAGAAAAATATATTAATAATACTATTGGTAACAAAAACGGATATATGGATTTTTTATTGAAAAAAGCAGATGAAAAATATGGGCAAGTTATTATCACTATGGCTAAAAATGAAAAGGGAGAATTATTATCTTTAGATAAAAAAGATCCTAAAAATATCGTAGCTGCAGATAATAAAAATGGCACAGAAAAAGAGCCAACTACTAAATCAGCGGCTGTTTTTCATGCATTGTTACATTTTTTTGACCCTGATGAGTATGAACCAATTGTTAGTATGGAGCATAAAGAAAAAATTGTAAAAAATCTATATGATGGCAAGAATGAAAATTGTAAAAAACAAGATTTTAAACCAGAAATTGATTGGCAATTGTCTTGTATAAGAAAAAAATATCAATCTGAGATTGAGCAAGATTTGTATTTTTTCTATAGTGATGAGATAAGGGAACAATGGGATCCGTCAATTTTACCTGCAAAAAATGTTATCTATTATGGGGCTCCAGGTACAGGGAAAACACATGACATATTAGCATTAATTGAAGCTAAAATTAATGCACAATGCTCAAAAGATGAATGTAAGGAAGAATATTATGAAATTGTACAATTTCATCCATCATATAGTTATGAAGATTTTATAGATGGTATTAAACCTGTAAAATCATCAAATAATAATTCCAATATAACCTTAGAGCTAGTAGATGGTGTATTTAAGAATATGTGTAAAAGAGCATATGCAGAATTGAAAAATAATCCAACAAATCCTAAGAAATTTTATTTTATCGCTGATGAAATTAATAGAGCTGAATTATCAAGAGTTTTTGGCGAACTATTACTATGTATTGAAGAAGATAAAAGATTAAAATTTATAGATGGGAAGTTAGAAGGTGTGAAAATTAAAACACAAAATTCTACTTTATGGGAAAAAGAAAATGCTGTGGTAGTTGTTGATACTGATAAATGCAAAAAAGGAAATGGACTCTATTTTGGTGTTCCAGAAAATATTTATTTTCTTGCAACAATGAATGATATAGATAAAAGTATAGATAGTTTTGATTTAGCACTAAGAAGAAGGTTTAAATGGGTTTATAAAGGTTGTGATTATGATGTTATATATAATAATCTACTGGAACAAGGTGTAAATGATGATGATATAGCTACCTATATATCAGATGATAAAAAAGATTTTGGCAGGTGCCGTCTTTTAAATAATTATATAAATAAGACTTTGAATTTAGGAGATTCTTATGAACTAGGACATAGTTATTTTATGAATATCAAAATATATAATGGCAAAATACCTAAAAATGCTTATAATAATCTATTTGATTTAGAATTAGCTCCTTTACTGAGTGAATATTTAAGAGCTGAAATTTCAAGCCCAAAAGAGTTAAAAGATAAATTGTCTTGTATGAAAAAGATATTTACAGGTGAAGAATGTAAATGAGTATTATAACTGTTGATGGTTTTATCTGTGATAACTTTTTATTTGATAAAGATAAATCTAAAAAAGTAAATGAACATTATTATCTGAGGTACTCAAATGCTGACGATATAAAAGATAATATACATATTACTTTTAAAGATTACAAAAACGATCAAAATGTATTTTTTTCAATTAATGATGTAAAGAGTAAAAAAGATGATGAAGTAATTATCTCATTATTTAACTATTTAAACAAAGATGAGACTAAAGTTTATACTGCTCAAACTGGCAATTTTATTGGAAAATTTAAATACAACAAGATTGATATAGATATAAAATCAAGATTCTCAGATACATTGCTGAAAAGAATGCTAAACTTTGCAAATGGTGTCTATCTAGATGATGTATCGGTATTTGATGCTCAAAGCAAGGATAGTAAGAGTATTGACTACTCAAAATTTGTAATTTACTACATGTTTATCCAAAAACTAGAAAAAGCATTTTTACTTGGTCTTCCAAAATCGTATATAAGTGTCAAACATCACGAGATGAAACTCAAAGGCAAAATAGATATAAATCGATTTATAAAGCATGACATACCATTTAAAGGTAAAGTCTCTTCAGTTAGTCGTGAACAAAAAGAGATACAAGAGATCATTGATGTGCTTTACAAAGCAATAACTATCATAGAAAAAGATAAGAGTAGTTTTAGCACAAAAAATATCTCTCACATAAAAACTCACCTAAAACAGTATAAAAGTAGTAAATATGTATCGAATGAGACTATAAGCAAAGCTCTTAAAAGTAAAGCACTTAAAAACCCTATATTTTCACCTTATAAAAAAGTACTTGAGTATGCTAAGTTTATAATAAACTCTAGTAATTTAGAAGAAAAAAAAGATGCAAAAGAGGAAACATTTGGATTTTTAGTCGATGTGTCGGAACTGTTTGAGATTTACCTTGTGAAGTTGTTAAGACTTAAAATGCCAGATTGGGAAGTAAGTCATGATAGAGAAAATGAATTAACGGTGTATGAAAATAATTTTTATTCTCGTCCCATGTACCCTGATATAGTCATGAACAAAGATGGGAAAGTTATGGTTTTTGACGCTAAGTATAAACGGATGAAATTTAGAGAAGGTAGTGGTGATGGAAATTATGGAGATTTAGATAGAAGTGATTTTTATCAGATACACTCTTATATGAGTTATTACAATAATACATCTGATACACTCATTGCTGGAGGACTTTTATATCCTATGAAAGCTGATATTGAAGCAGCAGAGAAGACTAAAGATAAAAGAGCTCATTCAAATAGTTGGTTTGGAAATAATGATATTAAATTTGTAGTTGATGGGATTGATTTATCTTGTATTGAAGATGGGGTAAACAATTTAAGTGAAGAAGAAAAGTCTAACAAGAGAATGGCAAATATTGTACAAGCTGAAGAAAATTTTATTGGAAGAATTGAAGATATAAGCAGGTAATATTCATACACAGACATAAAGTAGTCGGGTTTATTTAATATCATATAGAATAACAAACCAATTTTTGAGATTGGATGGTATAAAATTTACAAATAGTGCCAAAGTAGATTTGAGAAAGGCGAACATGAAAAAAATAGTATATATTGATATGGATGGCGTCTTGGTAGATTTTATATCATCATTAAGCAAAATTTCAAAAGATACACTTAAAAAGTATGATGGAAGACTTGATGAAATTCCGGGTTTATTTTCTTTGATGACTCCAATGGAAGGTGCTATTGAAGCATTTAATAAACTATCTATAGTATATGATGTTTATATCCTCTCAACTGCTCCTTGGGAAAATGTTTCAGCATGGAGCGATAAATTAGAGTGGGTTAAAAAGCATCTCGGGAAAAATGCATACAAAAGGCTCATACTGACACATCATAAAAATCTAAATAGAGGTGATTACCTCATAGACGATAGAACCAAAAATGGTGCAGACAAGTTTCAAGGCGAACATATACATTTTGGTACACAGAAGTTTCATGCTTGGCATGATGTTGAGTCTTATCTTTTAGCCTGAGTAAAGCAATATTTATAGGGGAATAACCATGAGCGATAAATTTAAAAACATACATGTAGATAAAGATACTATCATAACATTTGAGTCTATTATGAAATTTGATAAATATGATGTTTTGTATCAAATGTGGTCTTTTGATGGTATTAATGCAAAAAGTATTATATTTGTTTCAAGTGATGTTGAAAGCTTATCTGATGAAGAGTTAAAAAGTTATGTAGCTAAATCCGAAATCGTTTCAAATAAAGATAAGATTACACTTAGCAGAAAAAAAGATCATACTTTTGTAAATTTTGATTTTGAAGTAGAGGATTAGAGATACAAATAAAGATAAAAGGAACACAATGGCAAGAGCATTAAATTTTAAGATCAAAGATCAAGTTTTTGATCTTGAGCCTTTGAAGTTAGAGAGAAAAAAGCTATATGGGTGGAGTGAAAAGATTGTACTAGACGAGGACGAGAATCCTTGTGATACATTTACTCTTTACCCTAAATTTTCTATGCTAATACCAAAAGGTGGTGTTGGATTGGGCAATATTGACAAAAATGGTCAGTGGGTAGAAAAATCAGACATTATTTATGTAAATATAGAAGATAATTCTATTGCCAAACTGGTTCCATCAAGTTATGATACGGAGATTGAACTAAGCGATACCGTAAGCGTAGAATGCTTTTTGGAGTATAATATCACTGCAGTTTACTCTCTACAGGGGGAAGAAAATCATCCAAATTTTGTGAAAGCCATAAAAGAATCAAAAGAAATTTTTACATTTATTTTTAATTATAGGACAGGCTATGAAGGAGACGCTGCCTTTTTAATAGAAAATGATGGTGAGATATTTATTTTGGTTGGTCAAAAAGTTGAATTTTCATTTTTAGGGTTAGAAGAAAGTGGCATTCTTGATGAAACAGAAGAAGAAGATAGTGAATCAGATGACGATGAATTTGATTTTTCTATGATGTAAGAGAGGACAAAAGAAATGAGAAAAATAAATATCGCAAATGCTAAAAATAGAAATGCAACTATTGGATTTGAAGCAAAACCAACAAGAAAAAGAGTTGCCCAAAGACTAAAAGATGGTGGAGAAAAACATAGCGTTAAAATTCTCAAAACTACTCTTCAAACAGATATAAAAGAACTTATAAAAAAATACGATGATTTGGAAAATCTATCAAACGATATTATAAAATCAGATATAGAGTGTGATATCGAAACGACAGGAATGATGATAAATAACACCAAAAAGATATATGTAGATCAAAACAATAAAATGGTTTATAATGTTAAATTAATTGAAGTTATCAAAGATAAAGATGCCAATGAGATTAGTAGAAAACCACTTGTACAAAAAACTGCCAATATTTCCATAGAAGAGCTTCCCATAAAATGGAGTAAAAAAGCTATGCCAAAATCCTTAGCAATAAAAAAGTTTGTTTTTTCCAAACATTATCAAATAAGACATATAAATGGTTTAACTTTTGACTTCTTATATGATATGGCAAAAGAGCTTCATGATAACAACTCTCTGATGTTTGTAGGTGCTGGAGCAAAAGGAAATGAACCTCTTCACATTACAACTGGCGGTAGTTCTTATCGAGGTTTTTTAGAAGGTAGAATAGATGGAGACAAATATATGCTTATATTGCATTTAACAAATCTGGAGTTGAAAGAGTTTACAAAATGAAAAATATAATACAAAAAGCAAAAGAGTATAAAACAAGAGTAGCAGGGGCATGGATACCTATAAATAAAGATGATATAGACAGTAAAATATCTGGAAACAAACTCTATGCTTCCACAAAAATCGATGGTGAATTTAGTATGTTATATTTTGATGGCAAAATATCGGTATTGATTAATTCAAGCGGTAAAATCTTAGATAATATCCACTTTTTGCCACAAATTACCCAAACTTTGCAAAAGCAAAACATATCCTCTTTGATAATGTGTGCTGAACTACATGTAAAAAGCAATGGAAGGTGTAGAGTATTTGAAGTAAGATCTGCTTTAAAATCCAATCCAGATGATATTTTACTATCTGGATTTGAGATACTAGAGCTAGACTCCAAAGAGTACCAAAGTAGTACTTATGAAGATACACTTAAAACGATTAAAGGACTATTTGAGGATATAGAAGATGTAAATGTGGTAAGTTATGAGATTATCTCCTCATCACAACTCCACAAACTATTTGAAGATATAGTAGTCAATCAAAATCAAGAAGGTCTTGTTATAAGAAGTGACGATAGTCCGATGGTATATAAACTAAAACCAATCCATACTGTTGATGTGGCGATTATTGGATTTACACAAGGCGAAGATGGTAAAGTTAGAGAGATATTGATGGGATTGCTAGATGAAAATAACCATTTTATACAAGTTGGAAAAGTCGGCATTGGATTAAGTGAAATCGAAAAAGAAAATCTTTACAATATACTCAAAGATATAGTAGTTGACTCAAGATACATAGAGGTCGATAGCAGAAGGGTGGCATTTGCCATGGTAAAACCACAAATTGTTGTAGAAATATCTGTAAATGATGTCATAACGCAAACAACAAAAGGTGATATAGAAAATCCCCTCATCAAGTATGAAGATAGTGCTGGTTATACACTTATTAAAAACATAAATGGAACAAGTTTTATACATCCTGTATTTAAAAAAATAAGGGAAGATAAGAGCATAAATAGTCATGATGTAAGGTATAAACAAATTACAGATGTTGTCTATATAGATGCCTCGTCTCAATCTATACAAGAATTGCCAAAAAGTGAAATCATACTGCGAGAGGTATATACAAAAAAATCAAAGAGCAAAACAAATGTTCAAAAATTTATCGTTTGGAAGACAAATAAAGAAGAAATTGATGATAAATATCTAGCTTATGTATTAAACTACACAAATTTCAGTCCAACAAGAGGCGAGCCACTCAAGAAAGAAGTGAGAATTTCAAATTCAAAAGAGCAAATACTCAATTTACTAGATGAATTTAAAACAAAAAACATTAAAAAAGGATGGCAAATAGTAGAATGAGTAGAATGATACAATGTCTTTTAATTTAATATAATTTAAGGTAAAATTTGTTCGGAAAGCTGGTAAGAGTTCTTATAATCACGATAAAGGATGGTTAGTGAATGCAGAAATAATAACTTTAAAAATAAGATTTCTTCTTCGCACTGATGGGCAGATTGTTGTTCCAACTGACGACAAAAATGAGATAAAAACTTTTTTATTTAAATGCAATGTAGATTGGTTAAAAGAGATTGATGTTGATAGTAAGGATTTTGCTGAAGATTTATCTGAAAAGCTTAGAAAAGATTTATACTTTTGTGAATTTCTTATTCAGTTATTCAGAGAAAAATTTGATCTATTTTTAGCATCTATATCTTTTGAACTTGAAAATAAAGAATATATTTTTGGTGATGTTGCTGAAGATTATTCATATTGGATTTGGAATCAGGAGCCAAGAATAACGATTGATGAAGAATACGGTAGAATAGAAATGGATATTTATCAATTCGACGAGTATGAGAATTGTATTGGTATAGATAAAACTAATTATGAGTTTAATTTATTTGGAAAAACATATGATAAAAACAATAGGTTCTAACAAAAATATCTGTAATAATTCGGTCAAGAGTTGCTTTTAAAAAAATAGATCTTGAGTAATATGCAAAGAGTAATAAGGGGATTAGGGCTAAGGCAGTGTTTGCAGGGGGATAGGATAAAAATATTGCTAATAGTGCCTGGAACCTACCTCTTCTTACCTTTTGGTTATTTTCTTTGAAAGGGCAAGGTTATATAATCACAATATAATATGCCCAATTTTAGAGTGAAAAGATGTAAAATTTTGAGCTATCTAAGAGAATTTAAATAGATTTAAACTATTAGATATATACACATCCACGAATATCAAAATCATCAATGTATCCAAATATGTCATTTAGGGGAACTTTTTCGTCATCATAATAAACGAAACCATTGTCATCAATTGCTGCCTCCAATTCTGCTGACTGTATCATGCAAAATAATGCGCTGTCCCAAGAACTGTCAAAATTTTCAGAATATATAAATTTTATTTCTCCACCTTCCTGCTTTAAAATATGATACATGCCATCTTCATCTTCATCAAATGCACTTTGCATCATTCCTACTAAATATTCCTTTGAAGTATCAAAAGCTTTGTTCTTTAAAAGAATATCTGCATAAAAACTAAATACCTGTTCAATCTCATTAAATTTCTTAAAAGGGGCAGCTTCTTCAGAAATTTGAACATAATAATATTCATCTTCATCAATAAGAATATTTAATGCAGGGGGAAATAAACAATCCCATAAATCATCCATATCACTATCAACTTTTCCAAAATTTATAGCAAGATAAGTATAGTTTTTCAAATCTACTTCATAATTTTCATTATTCTCAGAATTATTTGAACCATCTTCCTTCTCGGAAAAATTAGGTGTTTCTACTTTCACCTTTCCGTTAATATTTAATGCCATTTTAAACCTCCTGTTAATATTAAAAATTATAAGCTATTTCACCCCAAATGTCATCACAATTATCAATATTTTTTAATTACTTAACCATTATGCTACTTTTAGTAGTATTTTATTACTATTTATACTTTTATTATGTTTCTATAATCATATGCCTCCATTGGTCTTTTGTAGTTTAATGTTTGATGAAATCTATGATAGCTAGCAAGAATAGATACTTTTAAAAAGTGCTAAAATATTTGACAAAATTTAACAAATAGTATATACTATAAAATATATTAAATCAAGGAGATTCTATTATGCTAGCAACTGCAAAACTATTTCAAAATGGCCAGAGCCAAGCTGTAAGACTGCCCAAAAAGTATCGATTTAAAGACTCAAAAGAGGTTTTTATTAAAAAGATAAATGATATGGTTATCCTCATTCCAAAAAAAGATAAAACAGCATGGGATAGTATGTTTAATAACCTTGATAACTTCTCTGATGATTTTATGCAAACACGAACTCAACCAGAACAAAAACGAGAGGACCTATTTTGAGAAAGAGGATGCTTGATACTAATATCTGTATCTATATTATCAAAAATAAACCTCAATCTGTGAAACAGAGGTTTCAAGAGTTTGATTTAGGAGAGCTATATCTCTCTAGTATCACAGTATCTGAGTTAATGTATGGCGCTTTTAAAAGTCAATTTGTAGAGAAAAACATAAAAGCAATAGAGAGTTTTTTGATACCTTTTGAGATGGTAGATTATGATTATGCGGCTTGTGTTGAGTATGGAAAAATTAGAGCCGATTTAGAGAAAAAAGGTACAGTTATTGGCAATATGGATATGCAAATAGCAGCCCATGCTCTTGCTCTGGATTTTGTGCTTGTTACTAACAACACTAAAGAGTTTGAGAGAGTTGTTGGATTGGATTTGGAGAATTGGATGTAGGAATTTATAATATTATGACATCAACCTTTACTTTTTGAACTTTGAACCTTGCCTTAAAATATTTAAACCTCACCTATATTTATCTACTTTAACCACTTTTATAAACAATCATACTTGTTAAAAAGGATAAAAGATGATATAATTATCCTTAGAGGAAAGTATAATGAAAGAGATATTTAAAAAGATAATTGTTGATTCACAAGAGAGAAGCTTTGATAACATTATACAACGGGATTATGATATCCCTTTAAACACCAAAAAAATAGTATCTCTTATTGGTGTAAGAAGAAGTGGAAAAACTTATCTGCTTTATGAAACCATTCAAAGAGTTAAAAAAACTACTGATAGAAAAAACATAATATACATAAACTTTGAAGATGATAGACTCTTTCCAATAGAACTAGAAGATTTAGATCAACTAATTGAAGCCTATTATGAACTATATCCAGACAAGAGAGATGAAAGAGTTTACTTTTTTCTTGATGAAGTACAAAATATTTCAAATTGGGAACTATTTGTAAGACGCATTCATGACACTTTAAATATAGCACTCTATATCACTGGCTCTTCTTCAAAATTGCTCTCAAGTGAGATAGCGACATCATTGCGTGGCAGAACTATTGTCTATGAAATATTTCCATTCTCTTTCAAAGAGTATCTAAACTATAAAAATATAGAGATAAACCTCTACTCTTCGAAAAGCATCTCTTTTATTAAAAATGCTTTTAACAGTTATTTAATAAATGGTGGATTTGCGGAGACTTTTGATGAGAGTGAGGATATTCAAAAAAGGATTCTTAAAGACTATATGGATCTTATTATCTATAAAGATGTAATTGAAAGATACAATATTAAAAATCATGCACTTCTAAAACATCTTATCAAATATATGTTTATTAACATGGGAACACTCATCAGTGTCACAAAACTCTATAATGAGTATAAATCATTGGGATTTAAACTCAGTAAAGATACTTTGTTTGAATATATCTCACATCTTCAAGATGCTTATGCACTTTTTATGCCACCGATATTTAGAAACAGTGTAAAAGAGGAACAACGAAATCCAAAAAAACTCTATGTAATTGATAACGGGTTTAGAAAACTTTTTGATGCATCACTCTCACAAGATTACTCAAAACTCTATGAAAACCTTGCTTTTTTACACATAAGAAGGAAAACTGGGGAGGTTTACTATTTTAAAGAGACAAAAGAGATAGATATATATGCGAATATTGATGAACAGTTGCTGATCAATGTGAGTTATGATATTGAAAACAAAAAAACATATAAAAGAGAGACCGAAGCTCTAATAGAAGGCATGGAGTATTTTAATATAGATAAGAGTTATCTCATTACCGCCAATAGAGATGAAGTATTAAATATAAAAGATAAAAAAATTATGATAATTCCTCTTTGGAAGTGGTTATTGATATAATACTGTTTTTACAACCAAACAACCAATTTCATACTTGTAAAGATAAAAATCTATTATCAACCGTGAACTACCCCGCCATAAATGGCGGAGCTTCCTAAAAACTCCGAACTACTGTTCAGATATTAAGAGGCTTTAACGGTAGTCCCTACCGCATTAAGAATATTTACACTGGCATTATAATCTGCATTTAATGCTGTATGGCATTTAGTACAAATGAATTTAGCTTGTGTTTGTCTATTCTCTTTTGAAATATGTCCGCACCTTGAACACTTTTGAGAAGTGAATTTTGGGTCAACTTTTATAAGTTCTCCACCATTTCTTTTTAATTTATATTCAAGTAGTTCAAAGAATTTACCCCATGATTGTTGCAGTATTGAACGATTAAGTCCTGATTTTGCACTTGCTCTCATATTAGGATTATCTATTGAACCTTTAGCTTTTTTAGACATATTTTTTATCATAAGATTTTCTACAGCTACAGTTTGGTTTTCGCTTAACTTTTTAGTCATTTTATGTAAAAAATCATTTCGTTTGTTTTTTAATTTCAAATGTTTTTTAGCAAGTTTTGACTTTGTTTTTTGTCTATTCTTACTCCCTTTTTTCCGTCTCGATAATACTTTTTGAACTTTAATTACATTTGCAATTTCCTTTTTAAGATTGATATGTTTGATTTGTTGGTTATCGCTTGTGTAGGCAAATACTTTCACCCCTACATCAATGCCAATTTTTCGCCCATTGTTTGAGCCTATACTCTCTTGTAATCCATCCTCGTAGTTGATACTTGCGTGGTATTGTCCTGCCTCATAAGATACAGTTACAGTTTTAATTTTACCGATGATTTTTCCACGATGAAACTTTGCTTTGACTTCTCCTATCTTTGGAAGATAGAGTTTGCTCTCTTTAATTGAAGCAGTAGAAGTTTGATAGCTTTGATAAGAGTTGTGCTTAGATTTAAAACGAGGAAATCCTGCTTTTTCTCCAAGCTTTACTCTTCTGAAGAAGTTTTTGTAGGCAATATCAATTTTCAGCACAGAATTTTGAAGAGCTGTGCTATCGACTTCTTTTAAAAACTCTCCGCCTTGTGCTTTTTTCATAGGAACAAGGCGTTTTTTTAATTCATAAGCAGATAAGTTATCTCCACACTCATAAGCTTTTATCTTTGCATCAAGAAGCATATTATACACATATCTACAAGAGCCAAATGTTTTATGAATAAGTTGTTGTTGTGTTTTATTTGGATAAAGTCTTACTTTTACTACTCGTAGCATTTAGCTCCTTTATAGATTTGGTATTCCATTGACATCATATCTTTATTTAGGCATAATGTCAACTATATTAAAAATAGGGGTACACATTGAAATATGAACTTAAATCAACAAGGCATGCAAAATATTTGCTCCATGCTCACATTATTTTTACTCCGAAATATCGCAAAAAGATATTTACAAAAGAGCATCTTGATTTAATGAAAACGGTATTTGAAGATATTTGCCAAATGAATAATGCCACTCTTGAAGAGTTTGACGGTGAAGCCGACCATGTGCATTTGCTTGTCTTATATCCACCACGGATAGCCTTATCTGTATTGGTAAACTCTTTAAAAGGGGTATCAAGCAGACGATTAAGACAAAACTTTGATATATTCAAAAAAGAGTATTGGGGTGAAAATGTAGCTTTGTGGAGTAGAAGTTACTTTGTGGCAAGTGTTGGTGGTGCCCCTATTGAAATATTAAAGCAATACATTGAACAACAAAAAACACCTGATTAATATTTGCTTCGCAAATGTTCCTTATATCCCCGCCCTTAACGGCGAGGGTTTACGGAACGAGTGCTAAAAGCATCTTTTAGTTGACACAATTTGTCAAAAGTTAGTAATATACTTTCTCTATCAAAACAATAAGGAGGGTTAAATGGGTTACTGGTTTGGAGAAGGAAACGATTGCTATTCTTGGAGAAAAACTCCTACAAAAATTGGTGATACTTGGTATACCCCCAAAGGCGAAAAGATTCATAACCCAAAAGCATATTTTAACACTGTTGGAAAAAGAGGAAGATATTGGGAAGGCAATACAGGATGGAAAAAGTCAAATTCAGGATGCAACAGTAATATTTCGGATTATGATAACTCAAATAATTATTATAATAGTTTTGATCAAAACTATGAAGAAGAATTTAGTGAGCCACATGATGTTGATGACGAAGTTTGTGATTTTTATGATGATTACTAAATAAAAAAGGATCCTTATTGTCATTAAGACGCAGATTTTACATAACAATAACACGGAAAAAATCATTTACAATTATTGGTCAAAAAAATGCAACTATTACCAATTCTTCGAAAAGAGATACGAACAAAACATTAACAAATGGGAATGGCAAATGTTGTTTTAGAACAGAAAATATACTCATTACAAGCCCGATTGATGATTATAAAATATACAAAGCATCATTATCCAAAAAAAGTATACTTAAATATAGAAGTTCATCACATATAACTAAACTAGAAGATCCAAATAAATATATGTTAAGAACACATAAGAATAGAAGAGTATTAACATTAACAGATAAAGGAGAACCCTTGAGTAATAATAGTTCAATAATACATGCGGATGATTCAGTGAGTACTAGACTTTTTGCACAATGGCTTACTAAGAAGTATAGTTTTTCTATTGATAAATTTATTCACTTAGAGGAATCATTAATTGATGAACTTTTAGAAGATAAAAAATTTGATTATAGATATACTTTTGAGTCTAACTACACAAATTATCTTATATATAATGAGAAAGTTATGATTATTATCACGCAAAAGAAAATTCAAAAAGGTGAAAATGAGCGTTCAGAAGCATATTTTGAATTATTTGCAACTAATATTGACATATATCATCAATATTATAAATACATTATTGAAAAAAATAAACTTGCGAAGAAAAAATCACTTTTAATTGAATATTATGCGTATTCAACAGGGCAATATGGGTTAGATAAGAGTGTTGAATATTTTGAGCAAAGAATATTTGCACATCTAAGAGATGTTTATTATACACCTTATTTAGATGTTGAACTGCTTTTTGAACAGTATTTAAATAGTAAATCTGTTATTTTACAGCTTACAGGAAAACCAGGATTAGGAAAATCAAAGCTTATCTCGTTGTTTATAAAATATCTTGCGGAACATCTGGAATATGCAAATGAGGATAATGTTATTAAAATAGCTAGGCCTGCCAATAGTGAAGTTCTTTCACAGGAGGATTTTTGGGTTGAATTGCGTCAAAAGGGAATTCAGGCTCTTATTTTAGATGATGTGGATTATATTTTGCAAAAAAGAAATGAAGTCGCAGAAACAGAAGAAGGTAAAATTCACAATGAAATAATTCGTAAACTTTTAACCTTTACTGATGGTATTACTTCACAAAAATGTAAAATTTTAATTTCTACAAATTTAGAATACAATAAAATCGATTCAGCATTAATGCGTGATTTTCGTTTATTTGATTCTATCGAATTGAGACCACTCAAATATGCTGAAGCACTTAAAATATGGTGTGATGAGTATCAATTATTAGCACAAGATTTTAAAAAACAGTTTCAGGACAAAGATAATATTACTGCTGCTGTACTTGCAAAAACTATAGAAATGATTGAATACAATAACAATATGCAAGACAAGAAAAAAAACAGAAGTTATATCAAAGAAGATGGAATCAGTAAAATAGAATCACTTCGTGGTAAAAAAAACAAGATTGGTATTATCTAAGAGTGAGAGGGACTGTAGGGACTGTAATAAATTCTCTTTTTTCTACATCTGTATTATAAGAGAATTATTTACAGTCCCGAGTGAGAAATAGAGCTTGTAAAATATCTTGCTTTCCCCCAATAGAGTTCAATTTGCAATATCATAATTTTTCATTTAAAGCTAGTTTTTATAAAGATTTTCCATCTGTTTCATATCTTGCAAAAATGCTTCTTTCAAGGTTTCTGGCGAGATAATCTTAATGTCCGGCATCCACTGTTTTATAAAAGGTAGTATTTCCATTTTTTGAGTGTATTCTATGCTAAACATGATACTGCCGTCTTCTTTTTGTCCAACAAACTCTTGTGTTGGGAAAAATGGTTTCATCTCCTCTTTAAAGTATCTTGCGATTTTAGGTGAAGCTTGAAGTATTGCTTTCTTAAACTCTCTTGGAAGAGTGAATGGATTTTGTACTTTAGTAAAAAATGACTCATATTTTTCAACTACTCCTTTTTGAAAAGAGATCTTATTTTTAGAATACTCTACTTTTTTGATAAAACTTACTCTCAAAAATCTAAATAACCCCTCATTAGTTTCTATTGACAAATACCAGTTATTATTTATGAATAAAAGTTTTAAACACTTTACATCTTTGAGCTTTTCATTTTTATCATATTGATATGTGATATCTTTATATTCTCTATTTATGACAGCCGTTTTTAATTTAGAGAGTAACTCTTTTAACTCCTTATTGTGCAAATCCTCAAATGGGGATGTAATGAAGAGATAAGCATTTTTATCTCTTTGTAAATTTTTTTGAAGTAATTCTCTACTCTCATCACTGTATTCATGTAGTAGAGTTGGATCATTTTCATAAACCATTTGTAGTATCCAGCCTAGTTCATCTTCATGTTGTAAAAAAAACTGTAAGATTTTAGAGATATCTTTTTTGCTAGCAATTTTATAAACAGTTACCTTTCTGCTTGTAAACTCTTTCTTGATCTTGTAAGTTGTTATAATATTGCTGTAAAGATTATGTATATCTTCCAAATATCTTCTGAGTGTCCTCTCATCTACACTTAGCTCTTCCTGCAAAACACTGTGCTGAGAATAAAGCTCCTCCCCTTGAGCAAGCAATCCCATAAGATAATAGATATGATGTACTTTATTTGAAATTGTTGACATAAATCAAATCCTTTTATAATATTTTTCCATATACTTTTTTAAGTTCTCTTCACTTTGAAAAACAGCAAAATATCCTGCACTATGCACAAAAGAAGCTAGCTTATCTTGTGTAAATGGTTTTGTATTTAGTTTAAAACTTCCTTGTGATTTTGGAGCTATTTTAGCTTTATATGTACTATCTACATCTTTCCAGACTACCACTTTTATATGAGGTGTTTTTTCACCGTTTACATAAACATTCCAAAATGGATTAAACTCATCAAGCTCCAATATGTGTGGTTTACTATCAAACATGTAGGAGTTTTTTACTATCTCCTCAGCTTTTTTTGCACTATCTTCTACCTCTTTAAAAGATTTCAAAATCGTGTATGCAAAACTAACAGCCTCTAAAAATGCTTCATCTTGAATTGTATCTAAATATTCTTTAGTATTAAAACATCTTAATAGGTTAGAGTATTCAAAATCTTTCGCTTTTTCTATTCCGACATCATTTTTATCTACTATATCTATGAGTTTTGAGATTTTAGGATACTCCTTCTCTTTGCCAATGAGATTCCAAATAAGTCCTGCAGAACTCTTGCCACCTCTGTATTGATGATGATCAAAATATTTTTTGCCATCAAGTTTTCTACCAATATCTATAATAAAATCATAATCTTCAAAGCCAGCAGTCTCATGAGAAACTCTTGTTATTTTTATCTCTTTATCTATAAAGAGTTTTATAAGAGCTATGGCAGTGATTTCATCAGCATGCATTATGCCATTATGTGTAATAATCCTTTTCAACCTACCACTCCTTTGAAACTTTATATTTTTTTCGGTTATATCTTTTTTTATTTGGAAGTACTCTTGAAACAGGGTTGAAGCCCCATATAACTCTTTGTTTTGGTTTTTTTATTTTTATTCTTATTTGCATTTTCAACCTTCTGTTTTAGTGACAAATTATATAGTTTTATTGGGTCAAATATTGTCAAATAAAGTTGGATTATCTTTTCTATGAGCAAGGTAATTAAATAATTTTTCTAAACTTTTATCCCCTATACCTTTTACTCTTAATAATCCACTTAAGCTATTTATATGATTATCTTCAATTGTGTTTTTAATTTTTTTAAGTATATCCATGCGAATCTTTGTCTCCGCCCTAATAGTTTCTAAATTCGTAGATACAAATATTTTTTTAAAGTTTTCATATAAATCATCTTTTGCCATAGGGTCAAATTGCCATATTTCAACCTCTATATCACACTGTTTTAAATACTTTTCCATGATGGCAAGTGATGATGCAGCATCCAACCCACCTCTATCTGCTCCTAACATAGGAAATGCTATTGATGTTATTCCTCTGAGCTTATAAGTATCTATGAATTTTTGTAATCCTTTGTGTAAATACTCTATTTTTGTTGGATATTTCCAATCATATTTTGTTGGAAAATTTAAAATCTTCTTATCTTCTATTTGATAAATCCATAGTAGCCCAATATCAATTTTTTTTTCTTTGCATAATTCTTGATATTTATTGAACATATCTTTGTATCTTAATCTAAACTCATATGCAATTCCTGCTCCCATAACTCCAACACAATTAATAGTATTGACGATAGTTTGTGCTTTTGTTGTAAAAATATTCCCTTTTTTATAAGTAATCATTTTATCTCCTTTTTAAGCTATTCGCTTGAGCATAGAGTAGTCGTATTTGAAGAATAAAGAGGGACAAACTTTAATCGGAATCTTTTTAAAAGAGTATTTGGTTATTAAAAAATCTTTAGTTGCTTGATCCTTACAATAAATACCTTTTAAGTGCTTCAAAGAGACCTCTTTATATATCAATACTTCAGCCATCATCTTTTGTTTAATATCATTATCGGGGTACCATGATTTACTTTCAATTGTTTTCCAATCTAGCTGATCAAAATCTTTTAAGCTATTAAAAAAATTGGCTCTATCGGCAGAAGCATTTCTGTCAGTAAAAAGCATATCGTATTTTGTCATTATTTTTGTATCAAATGCTAATATAATAACATCTTCATCTTTATTTTTATACATCATAGCATTTCGAGGATTAAAATAAAATGGAACATAATCATGTACTTGTCTTCCATAGATAGGCTCTCTTTTTGTTCTTCTATTGTTTACCTCCATATTACTAATATCGACTTTTTTATATGGATTTCTATGAGCGAGAAGTTTACCACATTTTAAGATTGAATCTAAATTTTTAATATGCGTCATGTGATCTATTGAGAAAAGTTCTTGAATTTTCATTTCCACTCCTATTGATTGATTAGTAGAAGTATAAAATAATAATATGTCATAAACTGTCATTTAAAATACTAGATTATTCTCTTTTTTTAATTCGCTATCATAAAGTTTCTCATATATCTCAAATGCCCTATATCTAGGTAGAAGTCTCCCTGTTTCTTTATTGTACATAAGCCTATTGCTATTGATTGCAACTGCAATACCATCTATAAAAAATTCTGGGAAATAACCTCTTCGATTATCTTCCGCCATCTCATCTCGAAATTTATTAACAAATCTATAATATGCTTTAGGTAGTGTCTTTTTATACTCTTTATTATAGCTCTTCCCCCCAAGTTTCAATATGTTTTTGATCTCTTTTAATTCATTTAAAATATCTCGGGATATATTTTCATCCTCAAACATATTATCAATTTTTTCAAAAATATCCATTACAACCCCTGCTATAATACTAAGTATTTTAAATCATCTTCTTTATTGATGTAGATGCTCTTTAATACATCTATCTCATAAACTCTTACATCATCATTTTCTATGTCTATTATTTCTTTGATTTTTTTCATCATCTGCATTAATGTGCTTTTAGAACAATTGGAAATAAAATAGAGCGAAAATTGTATACGCATTGCTCTTCGCTCAAGATACTTTGCAATCTTTCTGAGCCGTTTTTCATCGCAAATATCATATGCAATAATAAATTCTTTCATATTACAAACTCCACTTCCTCAAATTTACCAAGTGCTATCATACTTTTGATTCTAAATATAGTCGCTTTATCTCTTTGTTTTGCATGCTCTTTTAAAAAAGATACTATCCCCTTTAACTCCATCTTATCTATCTCTAATTCAAGTGCAGATTTTTGATAAGTATGTGAATAATTGTATAGATGTTTTGCTATCTTCCTTCTCCGTTTATTATCAAAGATATCATATGCTACTAAAAAATACATCATTTGACTCCTTTATGATTATTGAAAGTATATATGATATAAAGGACATATATTGACATTTATAAACTATATACTTTCAATATGAAAACTATTGAATTACTAGAAACAAGAATCTATCCAAATCTTGATATTGAAACACTTCTGGATAATTTGGAGGCTAGGTATAAAAAAAGTTACTATACTTTACGATGTCCCCAGTGTGGGAAGAAGGAGGCATATATCCCAAACAGGGGCTCATTAAAACCTATAATTATATGCAATAGAAAAAATAAGTGTGGATATATATCTTCTATTTGGAACTACTTTAAAAGTTTCCATTCGATGTCAAATAGAGATATTTTACATTTGTTTGCTCATCATTCCAACATTTCACTTGAATCATATAGCTATAGTTCTCAAAAAAGTATAAAGCAAAAAAAGTCAATCATTAAAATAGATATCGCTCAGAAATTATTACTTATTGAGGATGTAAAACCACTACCACCTACAACTTTCTCACATATAATTACTGATATATATAATTTTTCTCTTAAAACAAATCAGGAAGAAAAGATAGCTTACTATAAAAAACGAGGAATAATGCAAGGGTATGAAATAATTGGATTTTTATCTAAATATAATTACTTAAAATTGGAACGAACACTACTACAGAAATATTCATTAGAACTTCTTCAAAAATACAATCTTTTTAAAAATGAGCATTTTAAATATAACTTTTCCTCTTTCTGCGTTATTCCTTCATATGATCTGTTTAGCGACAAGCTTTCGGCTGTTCGCTTTCGTAATATCTACCCATCCAAGATAAAAGAGATAGAGATTTCAAATAAAAGAGAACTAAATCCTCTGCCTTTTGGCATAACATTAAAAAAATTAAAAAAGTATGGCACTTTCTATTTCACAGAGGGGCATATCGATGCTCTCTCTTTAGGAGTAGAAAACTTTGTTGCTGTTGAACCTCCATTC
>Ga0256840_1001774_pt1 | contig 19730 bp, 18 predicted proteins | sample 355202metaG_FD_185969 | JGI IMG/M metagenome (GOLD analysis project Ga0256840, IMG submission 185969) | Hydrothermal vent microbial communities from Mid Atlantic Ridge, Atlantic Ocean - 355-202 | ecosystem: Environmental > Aquatic > Marine > Hydrothermal vents | place: Atlantic Ocean: Mid...
TGAGGTTTGCGACATTCGGGACATAAACGACGAACAAGTCTTTGTGCCATTACGGCTTGTAATGACGATGCGAGTAAAAACCCTTCTGCTCCCATATCTAATAAACGACTTACTGTGCTAATAGCATCATTGGTGTGCAGTGTAGAAAACACCAAATGTCCTGTCATTGCAGCTCTTAAACCAATTTCAGCTGTTTCTTGGTCACGCATTTCACCAATCAGGATCACATCTGGATCTTGGCGAAGGGCGGTGCGTAATACGACCGGAAAAGTGAGACCTATTTTTTCATGGATCTGTACCTGATTGATGCGTGGCAATTGGTATTCGACAGGATCTTCAGCCGTAATAATTTTTGTTTCGGGCGAATTAATCTCGTTTAAAGCGGCATAAAGAGTCGTGGTCTTACCGCTACCTGTAGGCCCAGTGACCAATACTAAGCCATGAGGTTTTTTAATTAACTGACGTAAGGGCAATAAAATATCATCGGGAATGCCAAGTTTGCTGAAATCGAGCAGACCTTTAGATTGATCAAGTAATCGCATAACGACCGATTCACCATGCACCATCGGCATGGTAGATAAGCGAACATCTATGTTTTTGTTTTGAACTTTAATATTAAAACGACCATCTTGAGGTAGGCGTTTTTCAGAAATATTAAGCCCTGCCATTAATTTTAAGCGCGATGTCAGTGCGTTGGCGATACGCGTTTCATCAACGATTTGTTCTTGTAAAACGCCATCAATACGTTGACGAATCCTAAGCACAGTGCTATCTGGTTCAATATGTATATCGGATGCTTGTGTTGCTACTGCATCCTCAAAAATAGCTTGTAATAGTTTTACTACCGGTGCGTCAGCTGTTGAAGTTGACTGTGTTATTGACTGAAGATCAAAATCACTTTCGGCCAATTCATCATCTAGCACTTCTGCTAGCGAGTCAATTTGGTCTGTTTTTCGATAATCAGCATCTATATGTTTAAGCAGATCACTTTCACTTATTGCTGCAATATCAATAGGTGATTTTAATACTTTTTGTAACTCATCATAGGCATATATATCGGTTGGATCAGCCATACCGACTAACACTTTCTCATCTTCTTTACTCAATGCAATCGCTCTAAATCGACGTGCATAAATTTCAGGTAATGAGTGGAATGTTTCTAAGTCAATAGGGTGCTGACGCAAATCAAGATAAGGAATTTTAAGTTGTTTAGACAGTAAACGAAGTAGTTGCGATTCCTCGATATAGCCTAAATCGATGAGTGTCCGGCCTAATTTTCGGCGTGTTTTCTTTTGATCTTCAAGTGCTGAAGAGAGTTGCGCTTCAGAAATTAATTTATTTTCAACTAAAAGATCGCCAATTCGAATGCGTTTTTTAATATCCATCAAGCAACTTCTTTACTTACTAATATAGGCGACTCAAGATGCAACCATAATTCATCATCACGATGATCGAGTGTGAGTGATGTTAGCGATTCGTTTGCACAGGGACCCGAAATACAATAACCGTTATCAAAGTTAAATAAGGCGCCGTGAGTTGAGCATTGAATATGTGATTGTTCGATTGATAAAAACTCGTCAGGCTGCCAATTTAGGGGAATACCCAAATGAGGACATTGATTTTTGTATGCGTAGATAGCGCCATCATGCTTGACTAGAAATAATTCAAATTTCCCCGACTCAAGTTCTAAGCTGAAACCACGAGGATTACCTTCAATTATTTGTTGTTGTTTACATAAAAAATGATGCGACATACATTACTCTATTTTACTGACTAAATTCATTAAACCTTGTTGACCACATTTTCTTCCTGCCAATTCACATGCCTGTATGAGCGCTTGTGATAATTCTAATTTATTGAGTAGTCCATCAATAAATGCAGCATTAAACGTGTCCCCTGCGCCTAATGTATCGACCACATTGTCTGGATCATAAGTTTTACTATGAAATAAATGCTGTTTTTTATTTATCGCCCATGCACCTTGCTTGCCCCAAGTGCAGCTAGCGACAATTTCTTTTGCTAATGAACTCAATAATTCTTGTGCCGTTTTATGATGATGTGCGACGGCATAATCTTGGGAAAACATGAGGATAGAAGGCAGCGAAAATAATGTTTCAATACCAGCGCGCGGTTTTTCAACTTCAAGTGAACAGGGGATGGAGCGGTGATGTTTATTGATATATTGCAACATCAGTGCTGTCTGTTCAATATTTCGACCTTCAAAATGAATCCAATCAAATTGCGTTAAATCAATTTTTTCAAAATCAGCAAAGCTAAATTCAGGGCAATCCCGATAGTGAACAATACTGCGGCTACCCGTTTCCTGACTAACACTGATATAAGAAGTAGGCATTTTGCCATCAGTTATGATTCGGCAAGCTGAACTATCAATATTAAATTGTGTTAATTCTTGCTGAATGATGGCGCTGTCAGGTTCATCAATTAATACACCGGCCCAATGGCACTGGTGTCCTAACTGGCTTAATACAACTAAGGTGTTCGTTGCGTTACCCCCTCGAACTTGTCGCTGGCAGAGGGCACGCACTTCGGTATCTTCTGATGGATAACTATCGACCGTATTAATAATGTCGAGTGTGGCGATACCAACAGCAAGAATTTTTGCCATAATCTATAAGGTATCAAATACCGCGCTGACAGCTTGAGCAATTTCATCAACATCGCCAACACCGGCGACACTGTGCAATTTGTTTTGTTTAGTATAAAAATCAATCAAAGGTGCGGTTTGATCTTGATAAACATTCAGCCGGTTACCAATGGTTTCTTCATTATCATCAGCGCGTTGGAATAACTCGCCATTACAGGCATCACAATGGCCTTCAACTTTTGCAGGTGATAAATGAATATTATAAATTGCACCGCAGTCTTTGCAGGTACGACGTCCAGTTAAACGTTGTAATAATTCATCAAAGGCAACATCAAGTAAAATAACGCCTTGTAAGGGCTGATTAAGCTCAGCAAGCATGGAATCTAATGCTTCGGCCTGAGCAATATTGCGAGGAAAACCATCAAGAATATAACCATTTTTAGCATCATCTTCTGCTAAACGCTCTTTTATCAAGCCAATTACAATATCATCCGATACTAATGCGCCAGCATCCATTGCAGTTTTAGCTTTTTGCCCTAATTCAGAACCTGCACTAACTGCAGCACGTAATAAATCACCCGTTGACACTTGGGGAATATCATATTTCTTTGAAAGTACAACACCTTGCGTGCCTTTCCCCGAACCGGGTGCGCCTAATAAAACTGTTCTCATGTTTACCTCAAATATGTGTATCTAAATTATGAATCTAACATTACAGAAGTAATGTTTTCAAGTTGTTCGTTCATTTGACGTAAAATTTCTGGCAATACGTCAGTATTAAGTTGCAATAAATCCCATGCTTTTGTTTCTACTGGCACGGTTGAATCTTCACCTTGACGTGCTATTTCAACAATAACACCAGCGAGATGAACTATCGCTGTTTCCGTTGGGAAGTTTTTAGCTGCTGATGGTGAATGGTGAAAACGAATCACTTCTTCTATTGATAGAGGCAAATGCCATGCTTGGCTTAATGCCCTGCCTACTTCGGTATGATCAAAACCAATGATCCGTTTTTCAGCCTGATGCATGGGTTCATTATCAAAACGTGATGCCATCAGGGCTTGCTTAGAAAGCTCCGGTAGCGTTTGATAGAGCACCAAGCTGCCAATATTATGCAATAAACCTAAGATAAAAAAACGTTCAGTTGCACGTTGGCCGCATTGCTTAGCAATATACGTTGAGGCAATAGCACAACTGAGGCTCTGGTGCCAAAACTCATTGACATTAATTAAGCTATCAGGAATATCTTTGAAAGTATTAATAACAGAGGTGGCAAGCACCAAATTAGTTAGCTCGGTTGTGCCAATAATAGTAATTGCGCGTGATATTGTGGATATCTGCGATGGAAAACCATAAAAGGAACTATTAACTATTTTAAGTAACCGCGCCGCTAATGCGGGATCAGTATTAATGACAGCACTAATATGTTCTGCAGAACTATTATCGTCATTCAGCATTGAAGCTAATTTATTATAAACAGTCGGCGGCGAAGCGAGTTCAGGCGTTCTTTCGACTAAGGTTATAGGTGTGAGTGCCATTATTGTTGGGCGTCTAATTTAGTCTAACAGTAGAAGAACTGGATAAGAACTGACTAATGCTTGCGCCAAGTTTGCCAGCAAACTGATCTAAGTAATTAGGCCGCAAGGTGTAGTCAATAATATCTTCAGCGCCAATAATGTCACGAGCAACGGTACTACTGTTTGCTAAACCATCAATAAGCCCAAGCGGTAATGCTTGCTCTCCTGACCAGAAAAGCCCTGAAAACAAATCAGGATTATTTACCAAACGGTCACCACGGCCTTGTTTTACAACATCTATAAATTGCTGATGAATATTATCAAGCATGGTGTGCGCATGATTTAGATCTTGCTCTCTCATAGGTAAAAATGGGTCAAGAAAAGCTTTATTCTCGCCTGCGGTAATAGAACGCCGTTCAACGCCGAGCTTTTCAATTGCATTAGTAAAACCGAAGCTATCCATTCTTACACCAATTGATCCTACAATACTGGCTTTATCCGCATAAATTTCTTTTGCTGATACGGCAATATAATACCCCCCAGATGCACAGACATCTTGAATCACTGCATAAACAGGAAAATCAGGACGTGTAGTTTTAAGACGGTTAATTTCGTCATTAATGATGCCTGCCTGAACTGGGCTACCGCCCGGCGTATTAAGCCTGATAATCAAACCTTTAGCGTTTTCATTATCAAAGGCGTCACGAATACCAGTAATAACGGTATCAGCATTAGCCTCTGCATCAGCAGCAATAACACCGTTAATTTCAACCAATGCGGTATGAGTCTCACTATGTATAGCGGTATTATTTGATGAAAACATAATGACCAATAATGCAATTAGATATAAAGCGATAAAACCTTTGAAGATATATCCCCAACGGCGGCTTTTTTGTTGTTCTTTTAATGAGGCAAAGGCGAGGTCTTCTAAAACGCCACGCTCCCATGAGTTAGATTCACTTTCAAGTGATGACATAAAATTTATTCCAATACAGTTTGAGTGATATGAATGATACTAAATATTTAGGTAGCTAGCATAACGTATTTAAAATATCGAGATCTAGTACTTTAGTACAATAGGCAATATTTTGATATGGGAGTAGTGTCATAGTGTCGATATAAATTTATGGGAAGTGATACCCTAATTCTAGGGGGTGAGGACGCTTTTTAATTATGGTAATCTACATGTTAGGGTCTTAAATTAAGATTTAGGACTCGAATTAATATTAATTGCCGACCTTGATGTGAATCAAGCACGGAAAGTTACAGGTCTTGTCTATTATTTGATAGAAAAGATGGCTGGGTTGCTTTATTTGGAAAGGATAATTTTATGAAAAAATCACTATTTTTAGCAACAACCATATTATTCGCCGGTTCAGCGTACGCTAGTCCGGTCACGTTCTTTGATACTATAGCTGCTGGAGAAGCTAGCTTTAACTCCACTGTTACAGGAACAGGTGCAACTGTAGTAACTGATACATTATCAGGCTTATCTACAGGTAACTCTTGGGATAGAGGTGATTATACAATCACAACAAGCAATGGGGCTACTCAGAGTATCTCTAGCGCCAGTCGGGATGTTTCTTCAGGCCAAATGATTGGTATAAATCCAAAAAGACAGAATACAGCTCTTTCTGGGATCACATTCACATTTGACACTGCTATAAATGCACTGGGGTTTGAGGTTGGGGATTGGGCTACATGTTGTTACCTCCCATCAGAGTTATTCATTGCTTTTGATGGAGGTTCAACGCAATTAGTTGCTAGCGCATCAAGTGCGGGGGACAATCCAACTTTTGCAGCGCAAGGACCAGGAACTCACAAAAGTAGTACGGTATTCATAGGTGCGATCGATGATACTGCTACATTTACCTCGATAGCATTTTATGGAACTGGCTTCGGTGAGTTTTTAACAGCAGGTGGAAAAATTTCTTATTCTAAAGTTGATATAGGTTCTGTCGGCGCAGTTCCTGTTCCAGCAGCATTATTTATGTTTGCTCCCGCATTATTAGGTTTCTTTGGCTTACGTCGTAAAGTGAGCAAAGCTGCTTAATTTGTAAAGAAGCAATAAAGTAAAAAATAGAAAGCCGTGATGGGATAGCCTATCACGGCTTTTTTATGTCTATTGAATAGTGCTAGCTATAGGTTTGTGTTTAGCCATTGCTGTGCTTGAAATAGGTTATCTACAATGTCGAGAGGCTGGCAGGCTTGTAATAATTTAGCATCATGTGCCCCATGACTAATAGCTAAACTATCAGCCCCTGCATTATGCGCCATTTGCAAATCATATTTGGTGTCGCCGATCATTAGTGTGGCTTTGGGGGCAACGCCAAAATAATCAATTAATTCTTCTAACATTTGTGGATGCGGTTTTGAATGGCATTCATCAGCGCAACGAGTTGCATGGAAAAAATCTGATAATGCTGTGCTTTCTAGTACCTTATTCAAACCGCGGCGGCTTTTACCCGTTGCCACACCCAGAAAAAGTTCTTGTTCGCTTAATTGTTTTATTAGTGAGAAAGCGTTATCAAATAATTTTGGATCAAAAGAACTCTCTAACCAAACCTGTTTATAGGTGCTGGCTAATTGTTGAATTACTTTTTCACTGGCGTCAGGATAAAGCGTTGACGCTGCTTCAGCTAGAGCAAGGCCAATAATATGACTAATTGCACTGTCATCCAATGGCGGCATTGATAACTGCTTTATTGCTTGTTGCATGCAGTTGACGATATGGCCGGTTGAGTCCATCAGTGTGCCGTCCCAATCAAATACGATTAAGTCATATTTCTTCATAATTGGGCTCGCAATTTATCGACCACATTTTGTAACTGTGTGGGTAATGGTGCTTCTAAAGGTAACTTTTCACCTGTTGTTGGGTGTTTTATGCCTAATTTCCAAGAATGTAAGAATAGACGTTTCAAGCCCATTTTCTTCATCTCTTTATTAAAACTACGGTAACCATATTTGTCATCACCAGCAACGGGATGTTCTAAAAATAAGGAATGCACTCGAATTTGGTGAGTGCGACCCGTGAACAAAATAACTTCTGTTAATTGCGCCTGAGAAAAGCGCTCGATGGGAATAAAAATGGTTTTAGCATATTTACCTTCATCATTAACTTGTACCATACGCTCGCCGGATGTAACAACATTTTTAAGCAAAGGCTGTTCGACTAGTTTTTCTTCAGAATTAAAACGGCCTTTCAATAATGTTAGGTAGCGCTTATCAATATCATGCTGAATCATTTGTTGTTGCAAATTCAATAGTGCATTGCGATTTTTTGCTAATAATAAACAGCCAGAAGTATCACGATCAAGACGATGAACTAATTCAAGATAAGGCTGATCTGATCGAATAATTCGCAATGCCTCAATAATACCTTGCTCGATATTAGTGCCAGCATGCACCGCTAAACCGGGCGGTTTGTTGAGTACCAGCAGGTCATCATCTTCAAATAAAATGCATTCAGTTAATTGTTGTTTTAGGCGATCCCCTACAAAATTACTGACGCTTTTTTCACTTGTATGTAAAGGAGGAATACGAATAGAATCCCCCGCTTGTATTTTATAGGTTTGTTTTATGCGACCTTTATTGACGCGCACTTCACCTTTCCGAATCGCTTTATAAATCCGACTTTTGGGCACACCTTTCTGTAAAGTGAGCAAAAAATTATCGATTCTTTGGCCCGCTTGTGCCGCTGAAATATCAATAAATTGAACAGGATTTTTTTTAGTATTATCTACACTCATAAAATTAGATTTGCTGATATGGCAATAGGCTGTTATATTCCGATGTTGGTTTTGTAGTAAATAAGTCAGTGAGTATACCGACTTTTACGTGGCATGGCCTGAAATATGGCGAGGTCGCTCCTTACTTTAAGATGATTAAAGAGGTTGATGCGGCGGGCGCTTACAAGTTTTAGATTAAAGCATTGGGTCACGACCGAGTGTGATAGGGCTCCAAATAGTTAGGGGCAAACAATTTTGATGGTTCCCACGTCTTGGTGAAAATTAATAAAAAGTAACACCAGACCGGACAATGGCAAGTAATTAATAAAATAGTAATATCTGGCGAGCTGTACCAAGGGGTAAAGCGCTGATATTCAAAAGGTTGCAATACAAAGCGACCGTGGTATTACATAAAACCACAACGCAAATGAAAGCGATGCGCAGATGTGTAAGACGCATTGTTACTATTAATTGCATATCATAACGATATGTCGTCCAGCATGATTCAATAAGGATTGTGCATTATTCTTGATAGTGAGAATACAACGTGTGAACCTCGGTATAAACGAGCAAACTAAACAAGTTGCTGCTCAAAAGAGGTTATAAATGAAACGAATTTTAATTAACGCAACCCACGATGAGGAGTTGCGTGTAGCGATGGTTGATGGCCAACGCTTGTTTGATCTAGATATTGATGTTCCTTCGCGTGAACAAAAAAAAGGCAATATCTACAAAGGCAAAATCACCCGAGTTGAACCCAGTCTTGAAGCTGTATTTGTTGAATATGGTTCAGAGCGACAAGGCTTTCTACCCCTAAAAGAAATTTCCAATACGTACTATAACGAACGTAAGAAAAAAGAGGGCGAATCATCTGGTCGCATTAATGTGCAAGATGTACTTAAAGTTGGCCAAGAGTTAGTTGTTCAAGTTGAGAAAGAAGAGCGTGGCAATAAAGGTGCGGCATTAACGACCTATATTAGCCTTGCAGGCCGTTATTTAGTGTTAATGCCTAATAGCCCACGTGCTGGTGGAATTTCACGTCGCATAGAAGGCGATGAGAGAGCACAATTACAAGAAGCACTACGTTCACTAGAAGTGCCAGAAGGCATGGGAATGATTGTTCGCACAGCGGGTGTGGGCAAACAAACTGAAGAGTTGCAATGGGATTTAGAATATCTAGTTCAAGTATGGACAGCGATTGATAAAGTAACCAAAGAACGCAGCGCGCCATTCCTTGCATATCAAGAAAGCAATATTATCATTCGTGCATTGCGTGACTATTTACGTAAAGATATTAGCGAAATTTTAGTTGATTCACCTGAAGTGTATAAGACGGGTCATGACTTTATGAGCATGGTGATGCCGCATGAATTAGAAAAATTCAAGCTGTATGAAGAGAAAGTACCGTTGTTCACCCGTTATCAAATAGAAAGCCAAATTGAAACGGCGTTTCGCCATGAAGTGCGTTTGCCTTCAGGCGGTGCTTTAGTTATCGATCCAACAGAAGCATTGATTTCTATCGATGTGAACTCGGCGCGAGCGAATAAAGGCGGAGATATTGAAGAAACAGCCTTTAATACAAACCTTGAAGCGGCAGAAGAAATTGCTCGCCAATTACGCCTGCGTGATCTAGGTGGCTTAGTCGTTATTGATTTTATTGATATGGGGCCAAGCCGTCATCAACGTGATGTAGAAAATCGTTTACGTGATCATCTAAAAGTTGATCGTGCCCGTGTCCAAGTGGGCCGTATTTCACGATTTGGTTTGTTAGAAATGTCTCGCCAACGCTTGCGTCCATCATTAGGTGATGCACATGAAGAAGTGTGCCCACGTTGTGCTGGTTTAGGCCATATACGTGGTGTTGAATCATTAGGTTTAGCCGTGTTACGTTTACTTGAAGAAGAAGCTAATAAAGATCGTGTTACACAATTAGTTGTTCAGCTTCCGGTTGCCGTTGCCACCTTTATGTTGAATGAAAAACGAGCACAGTTAGATGCGATTGAACGACGCCAAGATATTAAATTATTATTGATCCCAAATCCTCATATGGAAACGCCGCACTATGATATTGAGCGAATTCTAGATGGAAATAAGCATGGCAAAGTAAGTCATCATTTAATGGTGAAACCTGAAATTGAAACACCAAGAGCGTTGCAAGATAAACCGGTTGTAGAACAAGCGGCAGTAACAGGGGTTTCGCGATCTGCCCCAGCACCGACACCACAAGAGGTCAAGAAACCAAGCTTGTTAAAACGATTGTTAGGCGTGCTTACTGGGCAAACAGTTGAAGAAGAAGTACCTGTAGTTGAGAAAAAGCCTGAACAGAAGCCTAGACACGATCAAAATCGTCGCCCACGCAATAATAATCAAAATAGAAACAACAATCGTCGTGGTCAGCGTAATAATAATCGTCCTAAACAAGATCGAAATGAACAGGACAATAAAAATACTGAACAAGGTAACGATAACGAGCAGGCAAACAAATCACAACAGCCTAAAACTAATGATGAACAAACGCAAAGCCGAAATCCAAATGCGAAACGGTCACGTCGAGGAGGCCGCCGTCGTCGTCCACGTAATGAGAATGAAACGAATAAGAATGTTGCTGAGGACGCAGGTAATAAAGCGGTAGTCGAGAAAAAAGAAATTGATGGTAACGCGGTGCCAAAGAAAGCGGTTGAAGAAGTAAATGGTAATGTGCCATCAAAACCAAATGCGTCGGCTCCAGAAATTGATGGTAATAAACCGGTAGCTAAAAAACCAGCAAACAAGCCAAATCGCTCTAGAACATCTGCCCCACGTCGTCGCCCAGCAGCAAAAGACAAAACAGAAAATACGACAGCGCCATCAGCCGATAAACCGGCTAAGTCAGCAGAAAAAGTGGAAAAACCTGCTCAGTCAGCAGATAATGTTGAAAAGAAGGTTGAAGTGAAAAAACGTGCACCAAGAAAACCTAAGCCAAAAGCTAAGGAAGAGGCCACAGCAAAAGATGATAGCAAATAACAACTTTACTCGTGACAAGCTGTTGACCTTATTGGGTAAACAGCTTGTCTACCAAAACCAGAAGTGCGAAATTATTGAGCTACTTGATGGTTGTGAGTTGGTGTTGCAAATATTAGAAGATGAAACGAGCATTCAAGCAACACAATATGGTGAAGGGCATAGAAATGTGCCTGCGACGTATATTTTATCCGTCTTTGATGGTGAGGGTAACTTACATGCAGATATTATCAGCGCTGGCCTTGATCGCTTGTTTTAGAAGGCCTAACTAACCCAGAAGTAACTTTCTAACCGCATCTAAATCGTCTTGCGTATCTACGCCATGACCAGGATCTATAGTCGCTTGAGTCAAATGGATTTTTTTCCCATGATATAGCGCACGCAGTTGTTCTAACGATTCTTCTTGTTCTAATACACAGGGTTCAAGTTCGGCATAATACTTTAAAAAACTAGCACGATAACCGTATAGACCTATATGGCGGTAGTGTGGCAGTTCTGGCGGCAAAGTTGACTGTTGTTCAAAATGGTCACGCATCCACGGAATTGGAGCTCGGCTAAAATACAATGCATAGCCTAATTTATCCATAATGACTTTTACTGCATTGGGATCGAACACGTGTTTTTCTTGATCTATCTGGCTAAATAAGGTTGCCATATCAGCATCAGAATGTTGTTGCAAATCATCAGCCACTTGATTAATTAAGCTTGCGGGAAGACAAGGCTCGTCACCTTGTACATTGATAATAATATCGTTATCTGCAAATTTACGTTTAATTGCTACTTCAGCAAGGCGATCTGTTCCTGAAATATGATCTGATCGTGTCATACACACATCGGCACCGAATTCAGTAGCCACACGCTCAATTCGCTGATCATCAGTTGCGATAATAACGTGTGCCGCCAGACTTTCTTGCGCGCGTTCATAAACATGCTGAATCATTGGTTTTCCGGCGATATCTAGAAGTGCTTTACCAGGTAATCGATTTGATGCGTAACGCGCGGGAATAACTATTTTAAATGACATTTAACTTTCTTCGTCAGCAGCCAGTTCACGAGCTTCATCAGCAAGCATTACGGGAATATCATCACGAATAGGATAGGCTAAGCGACAGGCTGGGCAAATCAGTTCTTGCTGTTTTTTATGATAATTAAGGCTGCTTTTGCAATTTGGGCAGGCTAAAATTTCAAGTAATGTTTTATCCATGATGAGGAATTTCCAATAAATTAATTATTTTCTGTTCAAGTTTACCGCTTATTGACGCTTCAATGGCAATAAACCACATATTTTCAGTAGCGAAAGCTTGGCATTTTACAGCATCTTTTTCGGTCATTAAAATAGCAGCAGCATTCTCGAATGCTAAATCACGCTGTTGGAAATGATGATGATCGCTAAAAGGATGGCTTTGAATAGTAAGCCCTGATGTTGATAATTGATTAAAAAAGCGTTCGGGGTGGCCAATTCCAGCAATAGCATGCACAGGTTCATTGCTGAAATCAGCAACTGTTTTTGTGATTGAAGGATCAAGTAAGTTTATTGCATTTACCTGAGTTAAGGTCATATTAAATTTATTTGAATTTCCGCCATTATAAACAATAAAATTAACCGTTTTTAAACGGGATAAAGGTTCACGTAAAGGGCCTGCGGGCAGGCATAATCCATTGCCGAAAAGCCGCTCATCATCAACCACAATAATTTCAATATCACGCCCTAAAGCGGTATGTTGTAGGCCGTCATCAGCAATAATAATGTTGCAATCATAGTGCTCGAGTAGATATTCAGCCGCTTCAACCCGGTTGGGCGATATAGCCATCGGACACTGTGTATGACGGCTAATAATCACGGGTTCATCGCCAACAAGGATAGGGTCACTTGTTGGCGTGACATTTTGTGGGTAATTTTTGGCTTGGCTACCGTAGCCACGGCTGATAATTCCTGGGCGATACCCGGCTTGTTTTAACTGCTTGGCAAGCCAAATAACGCACGGTGTTTTTCCTGTCCCACCGACACTAATATTACCGATAACAATAATGGGAACAGAGATTTTTGTTTGCTTGAATAAACCAAAGTGATAAGCCTGTTTTCGACACCAAATCACGCTGCAATATAAAGCAGAAAGTGGCCATAATAACCAGCGAATAGGGTGAGGCTGATACCAGCTAGTGAGTAGCCATTTCATAGCAAGAAAGTTAAGTAGCTTTACTCAAATCTGTATCAGCAGGCTTTTCTTGAAACTGTAGCCGGTGCAATTCAGCATAATGTTGGTTTTTTGCAATGAGTTGTTGATGTGTGCCAGATTCAATAATTTTTCCATCATGCATTACGATGATCTGATCTGCTTTTTCAATCGTCGATAATCGATGTGCAATAACGAGCGTAGTACGCTGTGCCATCAATGTTTCTACTGCGGCTTGAATATGGCGTTCTGCTTCGGTATCTAATGAAGCGGTTGCTTCATCTAAAATAAGAATAGGCGCATCGCTCAAAAGTGCTCGAGCGATAGCGATACGTTGGCGTTGACCACCCGATAATAAAACCCCATTTTGACCTACTGTTGTGGCGAGACCATCAGGCAAGCGTTCAATAAAACCCCATGCGTGTGCGGCCTTGGCAGCCTCAATGATTTGGTCATTGGATACATTTTTCTTTCCGTAGGAAATATTGTTGCCAATGGTATCGTTAAATAAAATGACTTGTTGGTTAACGAGTGCAATTTGATTTCGTAAACTACTCAGCGTTAGTTCATTGATATTGATACCATCGATCTCAATCTGACCCTCTGAAAAGGAGTAAAAACGAGCAAGTAAACTGACTAATGTTGTTTTACCGCTACCAGAATGACCGACAAAAGCAATAGTTTGTCCCGGTTTAGCATGAAATGAAACAGAATCAAGCGTTTTATCATGGGTTGAATTATAGCTAAAGCTAACATCTTTATATCGAATGTCACCTTGGCAATGGTCGAGTATTTTTGTGCCCGTATCAGACTCATCCTTTTCATCTAAAAGGCTAAAAATACTTTGGGCGGCGGCAATACCACGTTGTATTTTAGCATTTATTTTTGTCAGTCGTTTTAGCGGCGTTAAGATCATAAACATCGCTGTAACAAAAGATATAAAACTACCTGGAGTGATTTTTTCCAGCATTTCGGGCAGTGTAGCCAAGTAAATAACGAGAGAAAGCCCCAATACAGTAATTAATTGAATAATAGGTTGGCTGATGGCATCGGTCGCTAACATTTTCATACGCTGGTGGCGATTTTGCTGATTTACTTTTTCGAACCGTTTTTTTTCATATTCTTGGCTACCAAATGTTTTAACTTCGCGGTGCCCCTCTATTACTTCACTGCTGATATGACTTACGTCACCCATGGATTGTTGAATCGTTTTACTAATTCTGCGGAATCGGCTACTGATTTTGAACACTAAAAAACCAATAATTGGCACGGTGGTCAGAATAATAAGTGACAAAAAACCATTAAGATAAATCATCCATATCAGCAATCCGATGATAGTCAAACTGTCACGTATAACTGTGATAATTGCATCCGTAGCAGCATTTGCAACTTGTTCGACATCATAGAGTAATTTAGCTAAAAGTTGCCCTGGCGTACTTTTATCAAAAAAACGACTCGGTAGAGCAATCAGTTTATTAAACATTTCAGTGCGTAAATTTCTGATCACATTACGTGCAATCCAACCTAAGCCATATACGGTAATGAAATTTGCAATTCCTCGGACGATGAATAATCCGATAAACGCAATAGGAATCAGCTTAATGATATGAGGATCTCGTTCAACAAAGCTACCATCTAACAATGGTTTCATCATGGCGGCGAGCGCTGTTTCTGTGCCAGCAAAAACGAGCATGGCAATGATAGCAACAACAAATACGAGCCAATAAGGTTTAACGTAGTTTAATAAGCGCCAATAAATATCAACAGCACTAATAGTAGGTGGCGCCTCAGACATTATTCTGCTGAAGTCGTTTTTCGGGTAGCAAGTGTTAAACGTGAGTAACCAAGTTGCTGTGCAACATCCATTGCCGTCACGACACTTTGATATTCTGCTTTTGCATCAGAGCTAATAATAATATGGGGATCTTCATTATCGCCGACGGCTTGCTTTAAGTTGTCAGATAATTGCTCGCTGCTTGGGTTCTCTAGTGTTGTGCCATTGATAATGAATATTCCATTGATATTGATAATAATATCAACAGCTTGTTCTTGGCTGGCTAATACTTGACCAGATGCTTCGGGTAAATCAACTTTGAGTGAACTTTCGCGTATAAAGCTGGTTGAAACCATAAAAAAGAGCAACAATAGAAACACCACATCGATCATCGGTGTGAGGTTTACATCTGGTTCCTCAGTTGAATGCGGTGCTAAATTCACGGTTTGGCATCCTCATCAGGATCAAATTCACGATCGCCATGGAGAATTTCGATTAATTTCATCGCTTGCTCTTCCATATCTACGACGAGGTGATTTACTTTACCCCTAAAGTAGCGATAAAAAATTAAAGTAGGAATCGCTACAAGCAAACCCGTTGCCGTAGTAATAAGTGCCTCAGAAATACCGCCAGCAAGCGTTTCAGGATTACCCACACCTTCGGTAGTAATAACGGCAAAGACTTTGATCATACCAATTACAGTTCCAAGCAAGCCCATTAATGGTGCGATTGCCGCGATAGTACCTAATGTATTGAGGTTTTTCTCTAGTGATAAGGTGACATGACGCCCAATATCTTCAATATTTTCTTTAGTGATTTCACGAGAGCTATTACGGTTTATCAATCCCGCAGCTAGAATTTGACCTAAAGGTGAACTATTTTGTAAGGCTGCAATATGTTGTTTATCAACCTGATCAAAACGCAACCACTGCCATATTTGGGTGATCAATTCTGGCGGTGCTATGCGTTTACTTTGAAGACTCCAAAAACGTTCGGCAATAATGCCAATAGCTAGGATCGAGCTAATGAGCAGTGGATACATCATCCAACCGCCTGCACTAAAAAACTCTAACATAATATCTTTATCTCATTTGTTAAAATGTACCCATATGATACGTGAAAAATCATTCAGCCAATAGTCTAATTAACCTAAACTCTGGATAAGGGTAGGTACAAAACTTTTAATTTACAGCACCTTAGCAAAAAAACAGATGTTAAAGGGATAAGAAATCAGTCATTATTTTGATCCAGCGCTTCTATTTTAGTGGATATTAAGGCAGATTTACGTAGCAATTGCGAGCTATTGGAAGTCAATCTAACGCGGATAGCCGCTAAAATAGACGTGTTGGATGCCTGTGCTTATCCAGAGTTATGGTTAATTAGTTGCTGTCCAGATCCGCTTCGCTTGCTGTCGCCATAATATAGGCTCTGAAACAGCACGTGGCTCAAATTTATATTGAATTGCACCATATCGCGCACTATCAAACAAGGTTCTGTTTTGGGTGTTATAGCGATTTACAATATCTTGTTTAGGGAAGCCGTAACGATTACGATAACCTACAGGGAAAAGTACAATTTCTGGATTTACAGCATGGATAAAAGCATAACTAGAAGAAGTTTTGCTTCCGTGATGAGGAACGACGAGCAGTGTAGAGGCTAATTTTGAACCATATCGCCGGACTAGTAATTTCTCAGCTTTAGATTCAATATCACCTGTTAATAAAACACTATTATTTGTAGTTGATACTTTTAGCACACACGATAGATCGTTTTCACTTTCTTGATCATCAGAGCGTGGGTGGAGCAATGCAAATGATACACCATCCCATTGCCATGATTGTCCTGCAATACAGTGATTTGCTGTTGGTATTAAATCCGGAATGCTGCTGATAATAGAATCTACAGATAGTTCATTGACGAGTGAGGCCGCACCACCAATATGATCATTATCACCATGACTAATAACTAAAGTGTCGATATGATGAATGCCTTGTTGTTTTAGAAAAGGGCTAACGACGGCAGATCCCGTATCAAAACTATCACTAAACTTAGGCCCAGTATCAAAAACCAAAGTGTGATTTTTAGTTTGAATAACAGCAGATAAACCTTGGCCTACATCAAGTAAGGTGAACCAAAAGTCATCTTTAGCAGGTTTATCGGGGCTGTAGAGCACTAAAGGCAATAACCCGATTAGCCCTAACCATTTAGCAGGAAATCTTCTGGGGGCGAGCAAGAGCACGGTACCCAATATAATTGATAGCCAGTAGAGCCTTGGGAAATTAGGGCTAGACCAATGTGAGAAAGGCAATTTCGCTAAAAATTCTAATACAGGCCAAAGTAAACTAAGCAAAAAATCAGCACATTGAAATAACACAACACCAAACGGTTCAAACAGCCACAAGAATAAGCTAGCTAACAAAAGCAGTGGCACAATCAAAATGCTAACAACAGGCACTGCGATAAAATTTGCAATAGGCGCTATCACCGATGTTTGCATGAAAAATAGCAATAACAAAGGCGTAAGGCCAAATGCAATTAAAGTATGTATTTTTGCCCATTGCCAGCGAGGGGCAGGAAAGCGATTTTGTGAAATAAACAAAATAATCGTCACGGCAGAAAATGATAACCATAAACCAACAGATAATATTGCCAGAGGATCATGCATTAAAATAATAATTAAGCTAACCGCTAAAATAGATCGCATGGCAGCTGGTTTGCGAATGAGTAATGTCAGCATAACGGTCACCACCATAATTAATGCACGTTGACTGGGGATAGAAAACCCTGCCATAGCCGCATAAAACAAAGCGGTAACAAAGCCGCCGATAGCACCAGCTTCTTTACTAGGTAAAAATAATAAATTATTAGCGCGCCGAGACCAAAGCCATTTGAAACAAAAAAAGCCAATCGCGGCGGCAAGACCAATATGCAAACCAGAAATCGCCAGCAAATGACTCGTGCCTGAAAGTCGAAGCACTTGCCATTGCTTATCACTAATATTATGGCGAATACCGGTGGTTAGCCCTTGGATCAGTCCTAAATTTTTGCTGTCACCAAAATGAAGCTCAATACGATCAATAAGTGACTGACGAAGCGCATTAACAGAAAAATTTGAAGCCGCGGCAAGTCGTTTATTATTCTGACTGGTACGAACATAACCTGTGCCACCAATATTGCGTTGAAATAACCAGCCTTCATAATCAAATGTGCCGGGGTTCATCATGCCATGGGCTTGTTTTAGGCGCACGGTAAGTTGCCACTTTTCATCTGCATTAATTGTTTCAGGAAAAGGGCGATACCAATTTAAGCGTAATTTGGATGGTAAATTGGTCGCAGGAGAAGTGTCAGGTGAAAATTCAAAGGATATACGTCGATCATCTTGCACAGGAATACTGATAATCGTGCCTGTGATAATGATATCTTGTCCCATTAGTTTAAGCGAAAGACGATCATTAATTACATTATTAGTGAAAAATAAAGTCCATAGTGCACCGAAAAAAATAACGGATAACAGCCGTGTTTTACGATACAGTAATAATAAGAAAGTAGGCAATATTGCCCATAACCATTGCGTAGACGGTATACTAGATAACTGGAGTAGTAACCAGCAACCCAATGCAAATGAAATAGCCGTTTTGACCATATATACCCAAATTACTTGAAGATGCAGATTTCAGAGCTTAGCACGAAGGTCAGAACAAGGCGCAATGTGAAGGCACAAAAAATATGCTCCTGCATTTTTTGCATACAGTCCATCCATGGACATAAATGACAGGTCCTTGTCGAGCATTGTAACGCAGTGCTGGCATTCGTGCTAAGCTCCCGCAGGGCAAGAGGATAAACCATTATCTTCGTCGTTATAAAACTTAGAATTAGAACGACTAATTCCTGCGTTTTATGCCTAGAATATAATGGCTTCTTCTCTTGCTGAAATCTGCATCTTCAAGTATTTTGGGTATATCCCTAAGTGAAATCAATATGTAGCTTATACTCCACCGTCATTTATCCTGCGGTTACTTCGTTTCGGTAGCTTTTAGCCGGAATCTGAGTATAAGCAATACTTTCGCTAAAACGCGAAAGTGGCAGGTAAGTAAAAAACTACAAATTGAAGTGTCATGGGTATACCCCTATAATGATAAGTACGACAATAACCAAGAAAAGATGAATGCCTCGTAAGATCCTAAAACGTATCATGCCAGATCATAAAACGATGCGCGAACATCCGCATTTAAAAAAGTTTGGCAAATACATCACCGAACCAAAATTATGGCATTTAAATAAAAACTCTGTTGCGAGCGGGTTAGCCTTAGGCTTATTTATTGGTTTTATGCCTATATTTGGTCAAATGGCGATTGCCGCTGCACTTGCCATTATATTACGCGTTAATTTGCCAATTGCGGTGATGGGGTGTTGGATCAGTAACCCAATTACTTTTGCCCCAATTTTTTTCTTTTCTTATAAATTAGGAGCTTGGATATTACAAGTTCCTGTTGGCCAGCATTCTTTTGAAGTATCTTGGCACTGGCTCACCCATGAGTTTCTAGTTATTTGGCAACCTTTATTATTAGGTAGCTTTATTTCAGGCCTAGTAGCTGCGTTACTTGGCGTGTTCCTCGTTCACTTTCTTTGGCGAAGAATCGTAATTCATAATTGGCGCAAGCGAAAAGAAAAGAAGCAGGAACAACAGGGGAAATAATGCCAAGCTCAGTTGATGCTGGCAGATATACGATGAACTATAACAACACACTGAACTTTGATAAAAGATGACCTTTGAAAAAAACTGCGCTGCCAGCGGTCAACTGGAACGGTAATCCCCCCATTTTTAATGGAGATCAGTAGTAGATATTTTTCTCTGTGTTAATTTTAATTTCTGAATTGGTGTAATACCACCAATTCCCATATTAGGTCGTTCGTTATTATAAGTCCACAACC
>Ga0256840_1001775_pt1 | contig 19710 bp, 28 predicted proteins | sample 355202metaG_FD_185969 | JGI IMG/M metagenome (GOLD analysis project Ga0256840, IMG submission 185969) | Hydrothermal vent microbial communities from Mid Atlantic Ridge, Atlantic Ocean - 355-202 | ecosystem: Environmental > Aquatic > Marine > Hydrothermal vents | place: Atlantic Ocean: Mid...
GTCTTCTACTTGAACTGAAAGATGCTTGACAATCTTTACAAAAATATCTTTTTATACCTCTTCTTGTGCCTCTGTTTTGAGTATTTTTAGATTGGCAATGCGTACATATTTTTGAACTTTTTTACAGCCATTTGTAAATAAACCTTTGTTTACTCCCAATATACCATACTTTGAAGGGTATTTTATGCACCCATTTTTTTAATTAAGTCACTAAGTAAATCTTTGGAGTTGAAAATAGTAGATGATTATTTGCTAAAAAATAAGAAAGATTTATAATTTAGCACCCGAAATTTACTATTAAGTTTCATATACACACTATATACACACAAATCAACTAAAATATCTAAAATCACATAGGAGAGACATATGCGTACCCTACTTTTAGCTGTACTTACAACGGGAATAGTGCAAGCACAGAGCATTCAACAACTTATCAATATATCCCTTAGTGTTCACCCTTCGCTTAAAACCATTGAACACAGGCTCATAGCTATGGATGAAAAAATTTCACTTTCTCAAAACTTTACTAACCCTGAGGTATCTTTGTCTATTAATGATATACCGTTTGGTGACCCCTTTAGCAGAGACCTTGAGCCAATGCAATACCAAGCCATTAATTTTAAACAAAAATTTCCTTGGTTTGGTAAGTTAGATGCTCGTAAGGCATATGTAGAAGCACAAAAAACCGTTATTCTTGACTCATATAACACTGCGAAAGTAATATTAGCCAAAGAGATACGCACAACTGCCTATACCATTAAAGAAATTGAAGCAAGAATCGGAATTATAGATAAATACATTGAGGTATCGAAGCAAAATATAAAACTTTACACCTCTTATGCATCAACTGAGAGTAAAAACCATACAAACAGTATGAATGCTAGTTTACTCTTAACAAAGGTTAAAATCAAATCTGCCAACTACAAAGCTATTTTGAAAAGCCAAAAAGCAAAACTAAAATACCTCGTCCAAAAAAAAATCACCAATATCTCTGACAAATTAATCATGATAAAACCAAAAAGTTTAAACTACTATCTTAATAAACTAGATAACAACCCTCAATATAAGATGCATTTAGCTCAAAGAAATGTTGCAAATGCAAGCAAGGAAATACAAGCACTTGATAGTACCCCCGACCCATATGTAAAAGTAGGTTATTTTAACCGTAGTGCATACAATGACTATGCAAGTATCACGGTTGGTGCTGCCTTGCCACTCTATGGAAGTGAAAAACTAAAAACAGAAGCAGCTCGCATAGAAGTACTTGCAGCTGCAAGTGCATCATTAGATTATAAATCATCTCTACAAAGTGACATAGAAACAATGTATGCTAAACTTGTGAAAGCCTACACTATCTATAATATTTTGAACAATGAGACACTCCCTCAACTTGAACATATGTTTGAACTAACTCAAGCAAGCATCCAACAGGGTGGTGACCTTTTTACTTATACAAATTTACTTGAACAAAAACTGACTCTTGAAGAAGAGAGTATTTCGATTAAAGCAGAGTACTTCAGAACCACAGCCAAACTTAAATCACTCATAGGAGAACTATAATGAACAAATATCTACTCATCGCACTACTGCCACTCATACTTTTTGCCCAAGGTGAGATGAAATGTGAAGCTGGAAAATGTGCAGGTGCAAGTACGGGAAGTATGAAAGAAATCCCTCAAAAAGTAGAAAACAGCACTGCGATGAAATGTGAAGCAGGGAAATGTTCTGCGGGTAAAGAGATACCAAGTAAAAATACAAATACAATGAAAAAACACAAAGCTCCGACCATTGAACAATTATTTAATGTTAGAACCGTTGAAGTCAAAGAAATAAAGACGGCAAAAGAACAAGTTAACTATGGATATATCGTTGCACAGGATTCCTTAAAAGTGGATGTCACGGCATGGTACTCAGGCTTTGTTCAGAAACTTTATGCCAACACTATGTACAAACAAGTAAATAAGGGTGAAGCGTTAGTAAAAGTCTACTCTGCAGAAGTGTATAAGGCCAAACAAGACTACCTCAATTCCATCAACTATAACAAAAAAACCTCTATGCCTGAAATGTTAAAAAGTGCAAAGACAAAACTACAACTACTAGGTGTAGATGAAAGAGAGATTGAAAAAATACGTAAAGAAGAAAGAGCAGATCAACTTACAACTATTTATGCCCCTATAGATGGCTGGATATTTGAAAAAGAGATTAATCAAGGCTCATCATTTACTTCTAAAAAGAGACTCTTTCAAATTGTAAATTTGGATACCGTATGGATTGAAGTGAAACTCTTTCAAAATCAACTTAAAGATCTCCATACATTAGATAATTTCACAATCAAAACAAAAGGTATTGACAAAGTGTACCAAGCTAAAAAGTCTTTGCTTTACCCGATGTTAGACCCTAAAGAAGCCACTGTAACCTTGCGTTTAGATGTGAATAATCATGATAAAGCACTCTTTCCTGGCATGTATGCAAAAGTACATGCTTCAGCACAACATAAAAACCGCATCGTCATACCACGTACGGCAGCTATACGTAAAAGTGGTATTTGGTATGCTTTCTTAGCCACAGAGTTTAAAGGCGAATATGAACCTATAAAGATAGAAGTCAAACCTTTGGACAACAAGTATTTTGAAGTCATAAAAGGACTCAGTTCTGGAGACAAGGTTGTTAGCAATGCACTGTTCATGATGGACTCTGACGCACAAATCAATTCAATATATTAAGGATACAGAATGATTGAAAAACTCATAGCATTTTCTATAAGAAATCGTTTTGTTATCTTAATGATAACCCTTTTTACCATCTTGGGGTCTGTGTGGGCAATGAAAAATACGCCACTAGATGCTTTACCTGACCTCTCTCCTCCACAAGTTATTGTTCAGGTAACGTGGAAGGGTCAAAGTCCTGAAATTATTGAAGATCAAGGTACATATCCTCTAGTATCTCAATTTCTTGCTATATCGAACATTGAAACTGTTCGTGGGTTTTCTACCTATGAAAATGCTCTTATTTATATTATCTTTAAAGAAGACACTGATCTCTACTGGGCTAGAAGTCGTGTACTAGAACAATTAGCATCTATACAAAGTCAACTCCCAACAAACATGGAAGTTGCCCTTGGTCCCGATGCATCTGGTGTAGGTTGGGCATACGAATATGCACTCACTTCAAAAACCAAAACTCTCTCTGAGCTTCGTACACTACAAGACTACTACTACAAGTATGCTCTTATGGGTGTTGATGGTGTATCTGAAGTGGCAAGCATAGGAGGTTTTGTCCCCACATACCAAATTACTGTAAATAATGATGCATTGGTACAATACAATCTTTCTATCAAAGATATTTCAAAAACACTCAAAGATAACAACAACGATACAGGTGGACGCATAGTTATACAAAATGGATACGAGTGGATGGTACAAGCCAAAGGATACATTAAAAACCTAGATGAAATACGTAAACTTGTCATTACAACCAAAGGAGGTGTACCACTTACCCTAGATAAAGTGGGGCGTGTTGAAATGGTTCCTGGCGCTCGCCGTGGTATGGCAGACCTCAATGGTGAAGGTGAAGTAGTCGGTGGGATTGTCATGATTCGTTATGGTGAAGATGTCTACTCAGCCATTAAACGTATCAAAGCTAAAATGAGTGAACTAGATGTTGAAGGTGTAGATGTTGTTACCACATATGACCGTTCAAGCCTCATAGAAAAAGCAGTCACAACATTACAAACAACACTCATAGAAGAAAGTATTATCGTTATTATTATTATTGGTCTCTTTCTTATGCACTTCAGGTCTACACTTATTATGCTTATTGTCCTTCCTTTAACGATTGCATTACCATTTTTACTTATGAAACTTTTTGGCATAGGCTCAAATATTATGAGTCTAGGAGGGATCGCTATAGCCATTGGTGCTATGGTCGATGCCTCCATTGTGATGATAGAAAATGCCCATAAATCTATACATAAAGAAGAGGATAAAAAAGGACGAGAGCTAAGCAATACTGAACGTATTACTGTCATTATGCACTCCTCACAACTTGTTGGTCGTCCTATTTTCTTTGCTTTAGCATTGGTAGTCGTATCTTTTTTACCTATTTTTGCACTATCAGGGCAAGAAGGACTTCTCTTTTCACCTTTAGCATTTACTAAAACATTTGCTATGACTGCAGGTGCTTTGCTCTCCGTGACACTTGTACCTGTACTCATGATATTTTTTGTAAAAGGAAAGATTATCCCTGAGAACAAGAACCCTATTAACCGTTTTTTCATTTGGTTGTATCATCCTATATTGGTCTATGGTTTAAAACTCAAATATCTTGTTATCCTTCTAGCTATCGGGACACTTGCTTATGCTGTACCACTCTACCAAAAGCTAAACTGGGAATTTATGCCAATGTTAAACGAGCAAAGCATTATGTATATGCCTGTCACACCTTATGGAATATCAGTTGATCAAAGTAAGGCTCTTACCCAAAAAACAGACAAAATACTCAAGTCATTTCCTGAGGTTGATACCGTTTTTGGTAAAGGAGGACGTGCAAATTCTGCAACAGACCCTGCACCACTTGGTATGTTGGAGACTATTATTACCTTTAAACCAAAAGAAGAGTGGCGTAAAGGTATGACACATGAAAAACTTATGGCTGAAATGGAAAAAGCCCTTCAAGTACCAGGTCTAATTAACTCATGGACCTACCCTATTAGAGGACGTATAGACATGCTTCTTTCAGGTATCCGTACACCTATTGGAATAAAACTTTATGGCAAAGATGCCAATGGGCTTCAGAAGGTGGCTTTAGAAATAGAGCATAAGTTACGTGACCTCAAAATTACACAATCTGTATTTTCCGATCAAGCAAGTGCTGGTTTTTTTATAGATATAAATATAGATACCGAAGCATTACAACGATACAATATCTCTAAAAATCTTATACATGAATATACTTCAGCAGCTATTGGTGGTAAGAAAATCACTACCATGTACAAAGGCTTAGAACGTTACCCTATTGCACTTCGTTTTGAAGAAGAAGAACGTCGTAATTTAGATGACATTCGTAATATTCAAGTCAAGACGCCTCTTGGATTTGTACCCCTATCTACTTTTGCCAAAGTACAATACCGTGAAAGTGGTTCTGTTATAAAATCTGAGATGGCTACACCTGTTACTTTTGTATACATCACACCTCAAGTTGGTATCACCGCAACCAAATACAAAGAAGAAGCTATGAAAGTTCTCAAGGACTTAAAACTACCATCTGGGTACTATATAGAGTGGGCAGGACAGTCAGAATACTTAGAGTCAGCTATGAAAAAAATTGTCTGGATTGTACCTACTGTACTTCTAGTGATTCTTTTACTCATCTATTTTGCACTTAAAGTAATGACTCCTACATTTATTGTTTTCTTTACTTTACCATTTGCACTACTAGGTGGATTGGTCTATATAGATATACTAGGCTTCTCCATGAGTATTGCGGTGATTGTAGGATTCCTAGCCTTGCTAGGAGTAGCAGCTGAGACAGCCATTGTAATGATAGTCTACCTACAAGAGTCTGTCAATGAAGCAAAAGAAAAAGAAGGTAAAAACTTTAACATAAAACACCTCAATGATGCCATATATATCGGGGCTGTACAACGTGTACGCCCTAAACTTATGACTGTATTTGCAATCTTAGCAGGATTACTTCCTATTATGTATACACATGGCGTTGGAAGTGAAGTCATGCAACGTATCGCAGCCCCAATGATTGGAGGGGTGGTCAGTTCTGCTATACTTAGCCTCTTGCTTATACCTATCTTTTATGAGCTCTATGAAAAAAACAATATCAAAAAACAAAAGGCCGAAAAATGAGACTAACCAAACTAACCCTACTTACATGTCTCCTTCTATTTCTTACTGCATGTACAGGTGAAAAACAAAAAGAGTCTATCACAGAGGGTGGTATGAAATGTGGACCAGGTAAATGTGGTGCAAGTATGGTAGATGGGTCTGCTGTACTTGTGAAAAAGAAAATGAATGTACTCAAGCAACTTAAAGACGACGATACACGTCGTGACTGTGTATTAAAAGCAAGTACAACAAAGTCACTCTATGACTGTGTACGTGTTGAAAAAACGGGTAGACTAAGTACTAAATGCTCTACAGACAAGGTACAACAAAAAGAACCAAAAGCGATGAAATGTGAAGCTGGGAAATGTGGAAGTAGTATGTAAATACCCAAAAATTCTTGGGTATTAAGGTTTTAACACGCTGGTTCGTTACCAGTATCTGATGCATATTCATTTGCAAATTCAAAAAGATGTGGAGTCCACTTTTCTTTGTATGTTTCTAATGTTGGACAAAACTCTTGAATTTTAGCTTCAAATGTACCTGATTTAAATGCCTTTTCCCATTCTGCTTGTTTAAAGGCAGCTGCGAAATCTGCACCTGTTTTATCTGCACATTGCCCTTTTATTTTTTTAGAATAAATCTTTTGACCTTTATTAATGCTTCCTGCATTGGCAGCAGTTGTCATCATTGTAAAAGCAAAAAGAGCTGTTAATGATAATGTAGTTATCTTTTTCATGATATACCTTTTTATATAGTAATAAGTTTATAAAATTATAAGTTTTAATAAAAAAAACTTATAATAAAGTTTTTGACAAAAAAAATAGGTGCAGGGTCTATACCCTACACCTATTTAATGGTTAGAAATGATAACTATTTCATACCTGCAATATGCTCAGCAACTGCTTTAATCGTAGCTTCATCCATAGATGCAACTTGACCTTTCATAAGACCACCCATGCCATGTAGGTTAAGTGTACCTGCTTTGTAACCATTAAGTTGCTCAATAGTTTTTGCAGCATCTTGACCTGTAATAATCGCAGATTTTCCTAGAGCAGCTTTTTCTCCGTTTGCACCATGACAACCAACACATTTAGCAAATGCCGCAGCACCATCAGCCATAAGTAGTGTAGATCCTGCAAGTAACATTGTGATTGCTAATTTTTTCATTGTAATTCCTTTATTTATATAATATGTTTTATTGATGATAAATTAAATCTATCATCAATCCCTCTGACTTTATTCAGTGCAAAAATAATATAGTGATTTAACTTAATACTATATTAAAACTTAACAACTAGGTACATTCCCTGAATCTTTTGCATACTCATATGAGAAATCGTATACATCTGGAACATATTTAGCTTTCATTTTTTTCAATTTAGGACAAATATTCATTGCCTCTTCAGCAAATTTACCTGCTTCATTGATCTCTTCCCACTCATCTTGCGTATGTTTATGCGCAAATTTTGCTCCAGAGAATCCACAAGCTGCTTTGAGCTTTTTAAGATAGATTTTTTGACCTTTCTTCACATCTGCTGTTGCAGTTGCAGTAAAAAGTGTCATACCAAGTAATGTAGCAATTGCTAATTTAGTCATTGTATTCATTTGTCTGTATCCTTTTAATTTAGATGATGTATCATAACACGTAATTGTGAAAGTATTGTGAAATTATTGCTGAAATATGAAGCAGTATTGATGAACTGCTCCAAGTTCTTATGTTTTCTTAGCACTTAGGTACAACGCCATCGCTAGCATACTTATATGAGAACTCATATATATTTTTCCACCACGTATTTTTTATTTTTTTTACATTTAATTTGGGGCATATCCGTTTGCTTTCTTCTTGAAATTTACCTTCTTCCCAAATCTCTTCCCATTCGTCTTGGGTATGGTTTCTTGCGAACTTGACTCCAGAAAACCTACAATATTTACGAAACTTTTTCTTAAATATCTTTTGACCTTTACTTGCCCCCGCACTTGCAGTTGTTGTTACTATTGTAAGGGACAATACCATGACAAAAAGTGCTACCAACATTTTTCTCATACGTTACTCCTTTATAATTTACCTTGTCCATTAAGGTTATTCAAATAATACTATTTCAACTTGTCAAAAACCTTAAACTTATTCCAATATATATCTACTGCTTCATTTAGTTTTTCACTTGAAAGGGTACTCTTTCTTTTGATACCATAATTGTCTATAAACAAATCAGACATAACAGATATATGTTTTGAAGGGTATTGTAAATAATGTTTTAGTCCAGCCTTCATATTCTTTTCTCCTCCATATACAAGAAGATAATTCATAAACATACGCTGTAAAGATGTTGGTAAATCCTTATGACAGCCTACGCAATTACGCTCATAAATATTTTGTGCCCATACACTTGTACTCAATGCACATACAAGAATCAAATTTTTTACCATCGTAATACCATTGTTGTGCCCTCTCCTTCTTTAGATTGTACATCTATTGAAATGTGATATTCATCGAGTATACGCTTCACAATGCTTAGCCCGACACCAAAACCACCCTCAGTGTCATTAAATCTTAAATACCTGTCAAACATAAAAGGTATTTTTTCTTCATTAATACCTATACCAGTATCACGTATGTGTAGTTCACCTTGAGAAAGTGTTATTTCTATCAGCCCATTACGTTTATTGTATTTAATCGCATTTGAGATAAGATTATCTATAACTCTCGTAATCTTTCTTCTATCTGCATATAGTGTTGCCTCTTCTAAGTTCAAGCGACACTCCAAGTGTTTTGACTGTGCTAAAATATTAAAATACTCAGCCCTATCATGTATAAGTGCTTTCATTTCTATTGTTTCATCTTCATTTTTTTGTTCTTGTTCTAGGGTTAAATAGGTCAAATCTTTATAAAGTAAGGAAACCGTTGTCGCTGCAATAGTAATACGGTTTAATTTCGTAATATTTTTATCTACCATCACTTTTTTATCCATCATTTCAATATTTGCAAGTATCGCAGAGAGTGGCGTATTAAGTTCATGTGTTGTGTCTTTAATAAACCTGTCTAAAAGCACGATAGAATCACGCATAGGTTTTAAAAACAGTTTCGCCAAATAGAGACCAAAAACCATAAAAAAGAAAAAAGAAAAAAGTCCATAACCTACAATATGTTTCCAAATAACACTTCTCCATATGCCATCATCTTCAACTTCTATGACCAAGTATTTTGTGCCCAAATAAAAGTCATCAAGGTTTTTAACAAAATGTATATGCCCATCTGTGATATAAATTCCTTCATCAAAATGAACTTCATCATTATCTAAAAGTGAAAATATCTGAATAAACTCAAGATCGTAAATAGCAGATTTAAACCGTGAGTCACGAGGGTACTCTCTTCGTTCATCAAAAAAATGGTGCAAAACTTTAAGCCGTTTTGTTTGTATGTAGGCATATTTAGAAAGTGTAGCACGCTGTTCTGCAAGCATTAATTTTTCTTGACTCTGATAGTAATAAGTTGCAGATACAAATATAATGATAAACGATAAAGCAGCATAAAGTGCCAAAAATCGAAAGAGTGATTTTTTCTCACTTTTGAGTAATGAATTTGTAACCTTGCTTTTTGATACTGACAATACGTTCCTTCCCTATGATTTTACGAAGATTTTTAATATATGTACGAAGTGCTGTATCACTAGGATCTTCATCAAAGTCCCACAAGTGTTTGTAGATACGCTCATGCGCCAGCACTTCACCCTCAGTTTTCATAAAAAGTTTTAAGAGTTTGGATTCTTTATTCCCTAATGATACCGCTGTACCATCAACTACAAGTTCATTATTTTTCGTATCATATGCAATATCTTTTGATATATCTATAAGCTCTTTCGCCTCATGATAAAAACCCCGTTTAAGTAATGTTTCTACACGAATAATAAGTTCCTTTAAAACAAAAGGTTTACGAATGTAATCATCGCATCCACTCTCAAAACCTTTTTCCAAATCATCTACAGAGTCTAAGGAAGTAATAAAAATAGCTGGTGCTAAAACATCCCCTTCCCTTGCTTCTTTAAGTAAGTCAAATCCATTTATACCTGGAGTATTCACATCAAGTAATAACAAGTCATACTTACTTTCATAAAGTTTTTCCTGTGCTTCATAACCATCATATACTGCAATTACTTCGTGTCCTTGTTCTGTCAAAAATTCAGTCACTGTTTCATTCAGATTTGCATCATCTTCAAGGAGTAGTATCTTACTCATCTATATGTACTTCCTAACCCAAGAAAGTAACTGTTCATCTGGTAAAGCTCCAGAAACCCTGTCTATCTCTTTTGTATTTTTAAAAACAATCATCGTAGGAATACTCTGAATACCATACTGCCCCCCTAACGCTTGCTGTTCTTCAGTATTTACTTTTAAAAATTGTGCTTGTAGTGCTAAAGAGCATGCGGTTTTTTCAAAAGCAGGTGCCATCTGTAAACAAGGACCACACCAAGGTGCCCAAAAGTCTACAATCAATGGTATCTCAGAATTGGCTAAAAACATACCTAACTTATGTGCATCAACACTTATTGGTTTTGAATCAAGCAGTGAATTTTTACATTCACCACAATTTGCTTTTGCATATGACTCTTTTTTAGGTATACGATTTACTTTGAGGCAATGTGGACAAACAACATTTACATTCATTATAAAACTCCTATAATTAAATTATTTATGCACTATTATAGCAAAGAAAGTAAATATAAATTTAATAGAACCTCTTTGAGTTTTTCAGAGATAAAGCATCGATGTAAAAAAGCTATCCAAAACAAAAATTATATTTTAATACTTTTTATTCCTATAATGAATTAAATCTTCTTCACTCAAATCATTGAGTAAAGAAGTTAAATGTTTTTGTTCCAAATGTGTTAAGTCAGATGCATCTAATGTTTCCATTTCAGGTGTGAATCCATGTTTTGAAAACAATACATAGTCATGCACTCCAAGTTCTGATGTCATACATTTTTGTTTTAGTATTTCAAACATATTTATTTTCGCTGGTTTTATCGAGTACTTACATGTACCTGCAAGTATTTTTCCTGATCTTCTTTTAGCCAATATATCAATTTCTATATGTTTATCATAGTATGAACCTATAGAGATGATAGGGTCATCTACATATTTTTCCATAAATCTTTGTTCCACAAGGGACAAGACTAAAAAATTACTCAACTGAATAGAAAAATTATCTCTTATAGAGTGCCATTTTTTTTCAAACTCTGAAAAATCTCCCTGAGAGATACTCTTATAATAAGGAGAGACAACAGCAAACCAAAAACGCATAAAAGGTAATTCAAAATATATTCTATCAGAGGTTGCATCTGAAGCTTTCAAAGGCTTTTCTACTGAACTTTCAAAGCGTATTAAACTTTTCATTTCTAAATAGTCTATCGCATCTTCTCCCTTATCTCTTCCAACTCTAGCTTTTTTAAATACAGCATCTTCATGGTGTACACCTTGCGCTATATATGAGAGTAACAGATGATACAAAGCATTCCCATGGGTAAATCTCGTAATACCATGATGGAGAGATTCATAATGACTAAGTATTTTCTCTTCTATGAGTGTGTCAAGGTTTTTAGACATATCAATATCCCAACCAGTACCACCAAATACAGTAAAGTATTCTAATGCTTTGTCAAAATTTTTTATGTTATGCTGATAGGCAAATGATCTGAAATGTTGTAGCAATGTTAGGCGTTTTGCCATAGTTAAACCTTATTTATTTGAGTCATTATAATCCTAGTTTTCTCATAAAATTTTCAGCAATGTCTGCACTTTTGTCCTTAAAAAATATACCTAAACTTTCTACATAGACTTTATCTATAGCTTCATGAAAAAGTGAAAGCCAACGCATAAATGCTTTTCGAGTTAGTCCTTCTATATCAAAATGAGGTGCTAAAGGATGACCTTTATATACTTCATCATCTAAGGCCACAAACGCCCAAAATTGACTCAAAACAACCAAATGTTCTTCCCATTTCTCACCCATGATGTCCGAACCAAGTTTTTTTATGAAAAAAGGAGCTAAAAGCGTATCTTCTAGCACCATAGGATAAAAGACTCTCACTAATCTTTCTATAGTTTGTTCATTAATTGTATTTTCTAAACCCATCAAATATACTGCTTAACCCATGTTTGTATCTGCTCACTATTACGCGCACCAACAAATCTATCTATCTCTTTTCCTTCTTTAAAAACAAGTACTGCGGGTATACTTGCTATCATGAGTTTAGAGCCTAAAGTTTGTTCATCATCATTATTTATCTTTAAAAATTGTGCTTCTAAGGGCATTGCAATAGCTGCATCTTTAAAATGTGGTGACATCTGTAAACAAGGTCCACACCAAGGTGCCCAAAAGTCTACAACCACAGGTAAATCAGAGTGTGATATAAAGTTCTCCAAGATTGATGCATTACCTTTTAGTGGCTCACTATCTAAAAGTGATTCATGACACTCTTTGCAGTTTTCTTTAATATATGACTCTTTTTTTTCTATTGTATTTACCTTAAGGCAATGAGGACAAACAACACTAATATTCATAAATTACACTCCAAATTTTCTATTATCAACAGGTAGTATAGCAAATTGCATCCCAAATACCATAGAAGTATCATAAAAAAGAACGCGATATTAGATTATAATGAGTTATTATCTTAATTGTGTATAATGCGATAAAAATAACTTAGAGATTCCCCCCTATCTCGTATAAAAAGGAGAGCATTATGCCAAACAACGAAACGACTCAAGACAACAAATATCAAGTTATCACTTATGAAGAAACTGTAGGATTTAAATATACCCTCCCCAATGAAGATGAAGAAAGAACATTAGAACATGATCTTAAAATCGTTTGGGAAGATACACTTGATGCATTTTTTGAAAAATTTGGTAAGGACAAGCCTTACAAGATACATACCTTTGCACGTGAAAGAGAACAAAACAATCTTATAGAACAGATAGAAAGTGAAACTGAGGATCTCATAGACGAAGTACAAGAAACCATTGCAAATAAAATGAAATTTGGATTTGACTTTTCTGGGCAACTGCATAACGATGACTAACGAATAAACATGATGAAGCTACGAATAGGAACGTTTAACCTGTTTCAATTTGCAGAACCTCCTTACGCTTGGTATACCAAAAAAGAGAAGTTTAATACAAAACAATGGCTCGAAAAAACGACATGGATTAAAAGCCAAATAGTCAAAATGGATTGTGACATCATCGGCTTTCAAGAGGTGTTTTCTAAAGATGCTTTAGAGCGTCTTGTCAATGACCTAGGATTTAAGTACTTTGAGACTTCCGATACTGCAAAACTAAGCAATAACAATCCCTTAAAGTATGTTACAACCACCGTTGCTATAGCTTCAAAGTTTCCCATCACAAACATTCAAAAAGTGCGTATACATACTCCTAGTTTAAAAAACCATAGCTATGAAGGGCACTTCAGCTTCTCTAGATTACCCATCAAAGCAAGTATCCTTCTACCCAATACTCAAAAAATTCTAGTCTATGTTGCACACCTAAAATCAAATAGACTCAATGCCTTTGAATATGTTTTTCATAAAGAAGATAGTTTAATACATAAAAAAGATCTGATATTTAAAACCTTAGATGACAAACATTCTGTGGCTTTAAAACAGAGACTCTGTGAAGCATCTTCCCTTTTTTTTGACATGAGAAAAGTAAAAAATAAACCCTTCATACTTCTGTGTGACGTAAATGACAAAGAATTTTCTCTCACAATTGATGCACTTACAAATCACATGTACCATGATGACAAAAGAAAAAATAGTGCTCTCTTGTATGATGTAGCCAATCAATATAAGAAAATACAACATAACCCACATCCAGAAGCTAAAAAACCCACCAGAAAGCCAACAAGCTACTTTCAAGGTAGAGGCAATGTCTTAGATTATATATTTATCTCAAATCATTTCGACAAAGACCATGATGACAAAATAGCACAAGTGACTGACTTCATCGTTCTAGATACTCATCTACAAGTCAACAGAAATGGTTCTTTACTTACAAGTGACCATGCACAAGTCATATCTGAATTAACATTTAGGTGAAAACCTTAGATATTTTTTCAACTATTTAGCTATAATCGCATTATTACATAATATAGGAATAATAATGTTCGGATTACCACTCAGAAAAGGCTTTTCGATGAAAGTCAATGGTGTATTTCTCAATCGTCCAGATATGCATAACATTGCAGAAGAGTTAGGTGTCACTACCAATGACGTACTCATTAAAGATGGTGTACTAACTGTTTATAATACTTCTAAATCTTGTCAAGAGATTATAGATGATGATGCATTAGCGTTATTTGTCGCAATGGCTGCAAATATTTCACCTGAGTGTATTACAGATATGCAAGAAGTAGAAGAAGAACCTATAGTCATGGAGTTTGACTTGGATGAGTTCGAGGATGATGACTAACACTACAAATGATTCTCAAAAACTCTTAGCACTACATAAACCAAAAGGCTATGTAGTCACACGTTCAGACGAACGTGGAAGAAAAACAGTTTATGAGCTTCTCCCAGCTTGGGCATATAATGATGGCTGGATGCCCATTGGTCGGCTTGACTTAGAATCCAAAGGACTTTTACTCTTTACCACCGATGGTCAAGTGGGTCATGTACTTACTAAACCTAGAGGATGTGTAAAAGTGTATGAAATTTGGGTCAGAGGTCACGTCACAAATGAACATATATTCCATGCTAAACAGGGTATTCAAAGTCAGCATGGGTTACTTAAAGCACTTGTGGTAGAAAAACTTAGTGTGGCTGGAGCAAAGACCAAACTAAAAGTAGTCATAGACGAAGGTAAAAATAGACATATACGCCGACTCTTTGGTGCATTAAAAGACCCTAAGTTTAATACACCACTAAAAGTTTTAGAGTTAAAACGTGTAAGTATAGGTAGTTTTAAACTTGACATAGACAGTAGTAAATGGCGCTTTCTTAGCCAAGAAGAAGAAAAAATACTCATGAACCAGAGAGTTCATAACAAGAGGTAAAAATGGTATATGAAAACATAGTTCTCATTGGTTTTATGGGAAGTGGTAAAACAAGTGTCGGAAAGAACCTTGCGAGACAACTTCATAAGGACTTTGTAGATGTAGATACTGTCATAGAAGGAGAGCAAAAGGCCAGTATTAATGAGATATTTGATACTAAAGGTGAATCGTATTTTCGTGCACTTGAACAAGTATGTATCAACACACTGACTAAGAAAAAAGGACAAATTATTGCCACTGGTGGTGGACTACCCATCTATAGCACTATTCCTGAAAGCTGTCTTATTGTCTATATAGATGCCGATTTTGAAGTCATATTAGAACGCCTTACTGACAGAGAACGTGCCAAGCGTCCTTTACTACAAGATGAGTCTAGGGCTAAAGCATTGTTCGAAGAACGTGTAGATACCTATAAAGCACTTGCAACCTATCGTGTCGATGCAAACCAACGTATCCCAGTATTTATACACTTGATTCGAGACTTTATATTGGACAGAAGAGTATTGTAAGTTTACTACTTAGCAATTAATTAAAAGGATTTAACATGACATATAATGAATGGTATGAAGCACATGCCAAAAAACATGCAGCGATTATGAAGAAACTTGAAGGTCTCGATGAGTTTGATGTGGTTCAATACTTCATCTTTGAAAACATGGTAGAAAAAGAACCAGACTTTTGTGAGCTATACGCCACAAATACCAAATGTCACGAAATGTATGAACTAAACTGTTACATGTGTGGATGCCCACACTTTAGGTTTTACCAATCACCTGTCATGCAAGATGACCTAGAGTTTCACTCTATTTGTTCTATCAACTCAAAACGTGGAAAACGCTCCATTAGAGAAGAGGATCAAGTACATCAAGACTGTACAGGATGTACAATTCCACATGGTGAAGACTATATATTTAGCCATTTTTCTAGAGACTGGACTGAGATGATGGATAAAGTGAAGAACTAGCGTTTCTAGCACATACTAAATGTATGTGTTCAGTTAACATCTAGGTCGTCTACCTGTATCTTTAGCATACTCTACAACAAAAAGATACAGGGATTCCATCCATTTATCTTGAATAATATTATTTACATTTCTTTTACACATCGTTACAAGTTCATTTTTAAAGACACCATTCTCATGTAATTCTTCCCATTCATCTTGCGTATGTTGCTGTGCCCAATAACTCGCTGTGAAACCACATTTTCTCTGTAATTTAGTCCTAAATATTGTTTGTCCATGATGAACTTTTTTTATATTTAATTGTGTTTGGTATGTTGTCGCTTCTGCGTACAGAGATAATGTCATGACTGAAAATATTAACAATAGCTTTTTCATATTGATATCCTTATTTTATTCATTATAAAGAAACAATGTCATGCAATTATTGTTTACCATTGAAGTATATTACATCATTACTATCTAAAATGCCAACCTAGTCCAAACGCGATACATCGATTTCAATGTATATTCCACCATAACTCTATATAAATCAGCTATAATCACACAAAACTGTAACAATAAAATGATAAACAAAAAAAGGAGATATCGTGCAAGAAGATAAAATAACAAATGAAAATATACGAAGATTTGTCATGAATTTTTATGCCAAGCTCATTAACGATGATATCGTAGGACCTTTTTTCATAGCAAAACTTGGTGAAGACATCAACAGTAAACTCTGGGAAACACACCTAGAGACCATCGTAGAATTTTGGACATCGCTAGCCTTCGGTAAGCCAAAGTATACAGGTAATCTATTTTTACCGCATACACAACTAGGAAATCTTAAGCGTGAAACTTTTGAACAGTGGTTAAAGCTATTTGCGGAGACATTAGATGAAGTCTATATTGAAAATATATCAAACAAGTTTAAAGAGCGTAGCGTCATCATAGCTGGAAACTTTATGCGTAACTTGATGATAAACTAGTTAAATTCCGATATTAAACATCAAAGTTAAAGAGACATCCCTCATTAATGTACTCTTATTCACTCTCCACCCTACCACGTAACTTCTTCTTGCTAGCCTGCTTCTTTTTAGAGTCCAACCGTCTCCCTACAGAACCTTTAGTAGGCTTGGTGGGCACACGCTTTTTCTGCACCACATTTACACTCTTCACCAGCTCAACCAAACGCTCTAGTGCCTCTGTTCTATTTTGCTCTTGGCTTCTATGCTGTTGAGACTTGATGACCACAATGCCCTCTTTGGTGATGCGCTTATCCTTGCTCTCTAGTAATTTCTCTTTGTAGTAGTCTGGCAATGACGAAGCCTCCACATCAAAACGTAGATGTATAGCAGCTGAGACCTTATTCACCTTCTGCCCACCAGACCCACTGGCACGTATGGCAACTATCTCTATCTCGTTTTCATCTAGGGTGATGGTGTTTGATATTTTTAGGGTTTGCATGGGGTCTCTTTTTGTTATTATAACTGATAATACGTTAGGAGTTAGACTAGCACATTTCACTATATTCTCAAATTGAGTTCAAATTAGATATACTCTTTATTATTCTACTCTAAGGCAGAACTATATGAGACATATTTTCTTATTCTTAACACTCACTCTTCTTCTCTTTTCTCATCAAGGTAGGCTAGACAGCCACGGAGGACATACTAATGGGGGTACAGGTACATATCACTCTCATGATGCATCAAAAGGAACCAATGTCGACCCTTTTCATTCTCCTATACGCATACAAATATTAAAATATGGCTATCCTCATAGCTGGGGTCAAAAGTTTTCATCTATAGAACGGTGTCAAGCTAAAAAGAAAATGTTAGAACGAACCAATAAAGGTTCTGATTATTCTTATGTTTGTGCAATAAAGTAACATAAGTCATATACTGTCAAGTCTCACCTTTTATACTCAAATATACTGCCTCACCCACTTTTCTATCTGCTTGCTACTACGCATCCCAGTAAATCTAGCTATCTCTTTTCCCTCTTTTATCATGAGTACCGCGGGTATAGTTTTTATGAGAAAATCAGAGCCTAGAGTTTGCTCATTGTCATTGTTTATCTTTAAAAACTGTGCTTCTAAGGGCATGGCAAGAGCAGCTTTCTCAAAATGTGGTGCCATAGACAAACATGGTCCACACCAAGGTGCCCAAAAGTCTACCACTATGGGCAAATCTGAGTTTTTCATAAAGTGTTCTAAGATAACTGCATTTGCATTGATGGGCTTAACGTCTAAAAGTGAATCTCCACACTTTGTACACTTTTCAGAAATATAGGACTCTTTTTTTCCCACACTACTGACTTCAAGACAATGAGGACAAACGATATTTATATTTGAGGTATTCATCTGGGTAGTATAGCAAATTACACGCTATAACCACAAAGACCCAAAGCGTTCTTTGTATGTCAAGTATACCCTCAAGTCAAACTCCAGTTGATGGTACTCTGGCTCCATGTGTTCACAGAGTTTGTAAAAGGCTTTGTTGTGGTCTTTTATTTTGAGATGGGCTAGTTCATGGGTGACTATCATCTTTAAAAATGGCTCAGGCATGGGCTTAAAGATGTGTGCTATGCGTATCTCATGCTTAGCCTTGAGCTTCCCACCTTGTACCCTACTCACATAGGTATGTGTACCTAAAGCGGCATTGACATCACGTATCTTGGTATCGTACATCACCTTGGCTATGGGTGAGCTACCTTTCATAAAACTATTTTTTAGCTCCATCACATACCCATACAAAGCCTTGTCAGAACTGTAACTATGTACGCTAGTATATTTAGAGAGTATGTATTTTCCTAACGTATCATTGTCTATGAGGTCTTGTATCTGTGCTTGGAGTTTAGTATCGTAAGGTTGTAGGTATTTTAACATGGTTCTCTTTGTGATGTACTTTTTGGTTGATTATATATAAAAATATGTCAATTTGCCATTTTTTTAAAGGTTTTGAAAAAATTAGGGTAATATTTTTATGCAGTTTAACGTGTTGTTTTTTCAAAACAACAGCTGTAACTGTTGTTTGATTATTCGCTAGTTAAATCTTAACTGCGAAAGGGTGTGAGTGTCATGGAACTATTAATCCTATTACTTACAATTATTGTTGCTATCTTGCGATACCTCAATAGTTAAAAACACTCAGAGGGAGCTAACGCTCTCTCTTCAAACATTATTTTAGCACAAATTTCTTTAGATGTAAATAGCTACACTTTCCTCACCTTACCTACAGGAGAGCTACCTTTCATAAAACTACTTTTTAGCTTCATCACATACCATACAAAGCCTTGTCAGAACTCTAATTTTACAATAAAATATTCGTAGGGTGTGATTGCTATCACATCACATGAGGAAATATCAATATCGTCAATATCTCGCCGTAAGGGCTAGAATATTTGAGGTATTTATATAGAGTTATCATTATCACCCGACCCCTATTTCTAAGGTTGTAGGTATTTTAGCATGGGGGATTATAGCGAAAGTATGGTAGTTTTGTTGTTATTGTCTGCCACATTTTTTAAGTACAAATTTTCGGAGGGTGTGATAACCAATGGAAATGCCCTTGGGTATACATACTGTCAATAAAGGACTAAGACACTAGAGTATTTTTATTATAGTGGTGTATTGACCCTTTTTTCTTTAAATTGTACTAATTTCTTCAAACTCAATGTTAAAAAGGTCTCCTTCAAAATCATTAGGTGAGATATAATTATCTTTGTATATCAATTTTAAATAATCTAATAAATCATCATTTAGAGATATAGATGCACGATAACTTGACAAGTCATATCCTGTATGAGAACGCTCTTTACAATATTCAATCAGTCCATTTTGTGCGAATTTAGGCAAATTATAAAATGTTTTATATGTATAT
>Ga0256840_1001776_pt1 | contig 19704 bp, 20 predicted proteins | sample 355202metaG_FD_185969 | JGI IMG/M metagenome (GOLD analysis project Ga0256840, IMG submission 185969) | Hydrothermal vent microbial communities from Mid Atlantic Ridge, Atlantic Ocean - 355-202 | ecosystem: Environmental > Aquatic > Marine > Hydrothermal vents | place: Atlantic Ocean: Mid...
ACCCCTTTGGTCGCCTCTGCTGAGACATAATCAAAATGAGGTGTTGCCCCACGAATAACTGCACCCAAACAACAAACAGCATCATACTTACCAGAAGCCAAAGCTTTGTCTAAAGCAAATGGAACTTCAAATGCCCCTGGCACTAAAATGAGGTCTAAATCATCTGCATCTCCACCATGTCTTGCGTATACATCTACCGCACCTTCTACCAATCTATCGGTGATAAAATGGTTAAACCTTGCATTAATAATGGCTACTTTTTTACTTTTATCTACTTGTAAGTTACCTTCTACTGTCGTCATTTAGTTCCTTTTGTCTCTTTTAAATTTTAAATAATTATAACCAATTAAGCTTTTTTTGGTGCAATAAATTGACACCCTACTCCACAATTGCTTGAATTGCTTCAATTTGCTTGATTAAAGTCTCTAGCTTATTAAGTTCAATCATATTTGGACCATCACTTAAGGCAATGCTTGGGTCAAAATGGGTTTCAAAGAAAAAGCCATCGACCCCAACGGCAGCTGCTGCTCTACTCAAATAGGGTACTAAAGCCGAATCACCACCACTTGTTGCTCCACCAGAGGCTGGTTGTTGTACTGAATGGGTCGCATCAAAAATGACAGGAGCAAACTCTCGCATCTGTTTTAAACCACGCATATCGACCACTAAGTTACCATAACCAAAAGATGAACCACGTTCTGTAAGCCATACATTGTATTTTTCTGCATTCTCATAGGAAACTTCACCATTAAATCCACGTGTCTTTAAAACTTTGGCTACTGAATGTTCCATAGCTTGTGGGGCTAAAAACTGTCCTTTTTTAATGTTTACCACCGCCCCTGTTTTGGCAGCTGCGACGAGTAAATCGGTTTGACGACATAAAAAAGCAGGGATTTGAAGTACATCGACTACCTCTGCTACGGCTTGTGGTTGTGTATAGTCATGCACATCCGTTAAAAGTTTATAGCCAAATTGCTCTTTGACCTCTTGAAGCATCTTTAAACCTTCATCTAAGCCAGGCCCTCTAAAAGAGTCTAGTGAGGTTCTATTGGCTTTGTCGAAACTGGCTTTAAAATAAAAATCTTTCGTACAATCTTCATGATATTTGTTTAATGATTCTGCAATTCGCATTACATTATCTCGGCTCTCTAATACACAAGGTCCTGCTATTAATTTCATCTGTTATGCCTTTTATAATAATTATTTATCTTTTGACAGTGCTACCAATAGCCCTGAACTTATGACCAAAATTATACCTAAAAATGTCCATAAATTAGGTATGGCATCGCCTAAAGTGATGCCTATAATTAGACCAAAAACAATATTGGAATAAGAGATAGTACCAACAATCCCTGCTTTAGTTAGCTCATAAGCTTTAGTCATGAGCAGTTGAGAAGTTGTGGCAAAGAGACCCACCCCTGTAACATAAAGCCATTCTATACCATTTGGCATAGTAAATTCAGCAAACATCCAATCAAAATTTGAAGAGACTTCAATATAAGGGCTTATTAACATTAAAATGAGTGGTGCTAAGGTTCCAATGCCCATAAACGACATGACAATGGCACGGGTATCATAATATTTACTAAGCTCCCGAATAGAAGTATACGCCAAGGCTGCTCCGATACCTGAAAGAATGCCCAATATGTCATATTTATCGAATGTTCCTCCAATGGGTTGTGCTACAAATACAATACCAACAAAACCAAGCACAATCGCCACTATCGCCCATTTGTTGAGTTTTTCCTTTAAAAAAAAATAGGCAAAGATAGCCACAAAGATAGGGGAAGTTTTGTTGTAAGTAATGGCATCGCCCAAAGGGATATTGGCAATCAAATAGAAGTATGCCAACAAAGAGATAAATCCGATAGTTCCTCTAAAAATTAAGAGTAAAAACTTACCTCCTGTTTGTTTGAGAGGAATTTTATAAATGGAGAAGCCGACTAACAGTACCCCAAAAATATTTCTAAAAAATGTTACTTCAACAGGAGGCAATATTTCTGAAATAACTTTAGCAAAGCCCCCCATACAAGCAAATGAGAGTGAGGCTAGAAGCATAAGTAAAATACCCCTGTCCATTGTTAACATATATTTTTTCAAGCTTAACCTTTTAATTTTGTCGAATTTTATCATATTTATCTAAGAAGCTTTCAGTTAAAATCTTTTTAAAAATTCAACTTAAAGATAGCCTATGCCTATAAAATCACTACTTTTATTAATCTTACTGATGCTTTTTAGCCCCAATCTTCTAGCCAAAGAGTACAAATGGAGCAGCAAACTCACCTTTTTAGGTTTTTTAAAAAAGCATGGTATCTCTCAAAAGCTATACTATAATATGGACAGAGAAGACAAAGAGCTTATTCAAGAGATTAAAGCAGGTCAGAGCTATAGTATCATCCGAAAAAAAGGGAAAATCAAAACCATAAATATTCCTGTCTCCGATGAACTTATGTTAGAAATTCGTAGAGTAAAAAAAGGCTTTAAAGCCAAATATATTCCTATTCCCTACCAACTAATTGAGAAGACCATCTCCATTCGTATTAAAAAAGGGTTTAAAAAAGACCTCTACAATGCCACCAAAACACACTACTATGGAAAAGAACTAGAAGCTGTCTACTCCAAGTCTATCCCTTTTCATAAAATGAGAAAAGGGGATAGAATTATTATCTTCTATACCCAAAAATATCGACACAATAAAGCCTACTCTAGCCCACAAATTGAAGCTTGTCTCATTGAGGTAAACAAAAAACCTTTTTATGGTTTTCTTCTCGATGACAAATATTATGACTCAACAGGAAAGCAGTACCAACGAACTTTTGTTTATAATAAAGCAGGATTTATTCGTCCAATTAGAAACATAAAGCGTATTTCTAGTGGCTTTACACAACGACGTTACCACCCTATTTTACACCGTTACAGAGCCCATTTAGGAATTGACTATGCGGCAAGAAGAGGTACTAAAATCATCGCTTCAGCTGGGGGTAGAATTGTCTATCGTGGTTGGAAAGGTGGCTATGGACGTGTGATTGAGATAAAACATAAAAATGGCATTAAAACACTCTATGCTCATCAAAGCCGTTTTGCCCGAAAACTACACATTGGCTCTTGGGTCTCGCAAGGTCGTGTCATTGGCTATGTAGGGACATCAGGACGAAGCACTGGTCCACACCTCCACTTTGGACTCTATAAAAATGGTAGAGCCATTAATCCTGCACGTTATATAAGAAAAAGAAAAGTGCTTAGACAGATTAAACTTAGAGGAACAAAATATAAGAAACTTAGAAAGTTAGTAAGACACTATCGTCCTCAATTCAAAGAGACCAAAGCACGAAAACGTAGCATCATTAAAAAAGAGAGTCAACGCTGTTTAAACTGTTATAAAAAGCTTCCTAAACAGTTAAAAAAATAGCTTACTCTTTTTAAAAAGAGGGAGAGAAATTAAATTCTCTCTGCTCGAATATCTCCAAAAAGAATTAAATCTTTTAAGACAGCTTTTTGGGTAATGCCATCTTCGCCAATTTTTAATAACAACTCACCCTTATCACTTGAAAAGATATTTTGATGCACAATCGCTTTGGCATACCAAGCATTATCTTCTTCACCCAATACTTCTTTGTACTCTCCTAGTTCAGATGATTGAGGAATATAAACTTCAACATCTCCATGCTGTTTCTCTGCCCCTACCGCTGTAAATAGATAAGATTTATTCTCTTTTTTATCTTGAATTTTTTGCTCTAAATTAAAATAGAGTGAAAGCAAATCATCCTTTGAATAGAAATCCAATGTTTTATTGGTATCTTTTTTAAGTTTTCCATTTTTCCAATACTTATAACTCTTTAAAACAGTTTTATCTGTATGATTAATCGTATAGAGTTTATTTACCATCTTAGCTCCATAAGATTTGGTTATCTGATAATAATCAGCCACCATAAGACCATTTTCAATATGCCCTTTAGAGATGTGATGTTCCTCTCTGTCTCCTGAAAGAGTTGCAGCAAGCCCTGTTGCTTTTAATTTGACATCAATCTCATAGGTCTCTGCATCTCGCGTTAAAACAGCATTGGCAATCCCTATCTCCCCAATAATTCCAAACTCTACTTTATAGTCTGCTGTAATTCTCTCTGCATGAAGAGATGTTGTTATTAAGATAAAACTCCATAATATTAGTTTTTTCATATCGTATCCTTATTATTTTTATAACTATTATTTAATCAAGTTTATGTGTAATAACTGTGATTTTTAGATAAAATAATATTTATGAATGAAAATAATAGCACTCAAACCCAAGAGATAATTGAGCAGTCACAAGAGATTATTGAAAAACTGGACATTAACTTCTTTCCCCAAGTTCAATCGTGGCTCAATGGCTTTTACCTCACACGCTATGGAGAACCATTTAGTAGCCTCTATTTTAATATACCCCTTGGTAATATTATCGCCGCTTTCTTCTCTTTTTTCTTTTTTCTTCTCTTACGGAAACTCTTTGCGACCATTGTCATAAAATTTTTACAACCCTTAACCCGAAGAACAAAAAACAGTTATGATGAACGTATTGTCCTCGCCCTTAAAGGACCTCTTACCTTTTTGTTTATTATTATTGGAACACGTCTCTTTTTTGCACTGCTCTTTTTAGAGACCCCATTTATTAACAACATCATTAGCTCCATGATAGCCTACAACCTCTTTTGGGCTTTTTATGAATTGATTAATGCTCTTAGGGGAATTGTTTACAGTTTTACTTCACGTATTAACCCTGAACTCTCCTATGAAGTAGGCAACTTTATCTTAGCCATCATCAAAGGAGTGGTGCTTGTCATTGGACTCGCTTCCATTTTACAAGTATGGGGCATTAATGTCGGAGGTCTTCTTGCTGGTTTAGGAATTGGAGGTTTAGCCTTCGCCCTAGCTGCCAAAGATACGGCTGCAAATATCTTTGGTTCAGTTGCCCTACTCCTTGACAAATCTATTCGCATTGGCGAGTGGATAAAAGTGGGAGAGGTAGAAGGAACAGTTGAAGACATTGGTATGCGTACCACCAAAATTCGCTCTTTTGAAAAATCACTCATTACCCTACCCAACCAAGTGATTGCCAACAGCCCCATTGAGAACTATTCAAGAAGAGGGGTTCGGCGTATCAAGATGACCCTTGGCGTAACTTACAATACCACAAGCCAACAGATGGAGCAGATACTTCTTGATATTAAAAGTATGTTAAAAAATCATCCAAGCATCGCTCAAAAAGAGACCATGTTGGTTAACTTCACCTCTTTTGACGACAGCTCTTTGGGTATCTTTATCTATACCTTTAGCAACACTGCTAATTGGGCAGGGTACATGAACATCAAAGAGGATATTAATCTTAAAATCATGAAAATTATAGAAGATAATGATACTGAATTTGCCTTTCCATCACAATCTCTCTATGTTGAGAGTATGCCAAACATCAACCAATAATTAAAAACTTGCTATAATTCCACCATGAATAACTTAAAAAAAGTCGCCATCTTAGGGCGACCAAATGTAGGGAAAAGTTCCCTCTTTAACAGACTACTCCGACAACGTGATGCCATTACCTCTGATGTGGTAGGAACAACCCGTGACATTAAAAAGCGTCTGGTAACCATCTCTGGAAACCGTGACTTTGAAGTGATTGACACAGGGGGGATTGATGACAGTACTGAAATGTTTGCTACGGTCAAAAAACTCTCATTACGTGCTGCTGATGAAGCGGACATTATTATCTTTATGGTCGATGGAAAAAACATTCCCCAAGAAGAGGACAGAGAGCTTTTTTACCAACTACAAAACCTCAACAAGCCCATTGGACTTGTGGTCAACAAAATAGACAATGACAAAGATGAGTCCATTCGCTATTGGGATTTTTTAGAGTTTGGAGCAGACAGAACTTTTCCTATGTCGGTGAGTCACAACCGTTATATGAATGACTTTTATGCTTGGCTTGAAGAGTACATTCCTGTACGTGAAGAGGAAAATGAAGGCTTAGAAATAGAAGAAGATAACGAACTCTCTTTTGAAGACATTGTCGAAATGGTGCAAGTAGATGAGGAAGAAGTTGAGGACAAAGAGATTAAAGTCGCCATTATTGGTCGTGTGAACACGGGTAAAAGCTCTCTTCTTAATGCCTTTTTAAAAGAGGAACGTGTCGTTGTCTCCCCTGTAGCAGGAACAACCATTGACCCTGTTGATGAAGCCTTAGAGTACAAAGAGCATAAAATAACTTTTGTCGATACAGCAGGGATTAGACGGCGTGGTAAAATTTTGGGCATTGAAAAGTACGCCTTTGGACGTACCGAAGAGATGTTAGCCCAAGCAGACATTGCCCTACTCATCATAGATGCAACCGTTGGGGTCTTAGAGCTTGATGAGCGTATTGCCAATCTCATTGAGAAGCATCGTTTAGGGTGTCTCATTGTTTTAAATAAGTGGGACATTCATAAAGATGATGAAGCCACTTACACCAAAGCTGTTGAAGATATTAGAGATGAGTTAAAGTTTTTACACTATGCCCCACTCATTACCATTTCAGCGAAAACTGGTCTTAGAGTGCATAAAATTTTAGATGAGATTATTGATATTTATGGTCGTTACAAAACAAGAATTCCAACGGCAAAACTCAATGAAGTTCTTAAGTATGCCATTACAAGACACCACCCACCAACGGTCAATGGTGGCGTAGTAAGCATTAAATTTGCTACCCAATATGAGACTAAACCACCCAAAATTGCCATTATTACCAACCGTCCTGATGGGCTTCACTTCTCTTATAAACGCTATTTAGCCAACATATTTAGAGAGAAGTTCGACTTTGTGGGTGTGCCACTTGACATTGCTGGGCGTAAACGTGGTCAACGTATGGATGATGACTAAACTCAAAACTAAAACATATTTTCAAGGAAAAAAATGCGTGTATTAACAGGAATTCAAGCTTCAGGAAAACTCCATATTGGGAACTACTTTGGGGCAATGAAACCAATGATTGAGCTACAAGAGAAAGAGGAGCTTTTTACCTTTATTGCAAACTATCACTCGCTTACTACCTCTAAAGATGCTGCTCTTTTAAAGCAACTTACATTTGATGCAGCGGTGGATTATTTGGCATTGGGTATTGACCCAGAGAAAACAATTTTTTGGGTACAAAGCGATGTTCCACAAGTACTTGAACTCTACTGGATGCTCTCAAAGTTTACCCCTATGGGACTACTTGAACGCGCCCACTCCTACAAAGATAAAGTAGCCAAAGGGATTACAGCCAACCATGCTCTCTTCTCTTATCCTGTGCTTATGGCAGCCGATATTTTACTACTTGACACACAAAAAGTACCTGTGGGGAAAGACCAAATACAACACGTTGAGATGACACGTGATATTGCGACAAAATTCAACAATGAGTATGGAGAGATTTTCACCCTACCCGAACATGTTGTCAATGATGAAGTAGCGACTATTCCAGGTATAGATGGGCAAAAGATGTCTAAATCTTATGACAATGCGATTGATATTTTTATGGAGACAGAGAAGAAACTTCAAAAACGCTGTAACAAGATTTTAAGCTCTTCGACTCCTTTGGGTGAGCCTTTAGAGTATGATGGCTGTCACATCTATAACCTAGCTTCACTCTTTTTAGATGAGAACAGAAAAGTAGAACTTCAACAACGCTACAAAGGTGGAGAAGAGGGCTATGGTCACTTTAAAAAGTATCTCAAAGAGTTAATTTGGAATGAGTTTGAAGAGGCACGAGAAAAACGTGAGATGTACCTCTCTAAACCAGAATTGGTTAAAGATATTTTAGAAAATGGGGCAAATAAAATGAGAAAAATAGCCGATGCCAAAATGGTACAAGTACGAGAATCTGTGGGAATACTTAGCCTATAGTAGTTACTTAATAACTACTCGGTTTCGACCATTCTCTTTTGCTTCATATAGAGCTTCATCAACACGTTCAAGAAGATCTATTTTACGCTCATCTAACTGATATTGAGTGACACCAAAACTACAAGTTAAATTTCCCACCCCTGTAAAATTATATTTATCAATAGCAACACGTACTCTATTGGCTAACATGGAGGCTTGTTTACCCGTAGTATCTTTAAGAATAAGAATAAACTCTTCACCACCCCAACGAGCAAGAATATCACTACTCCTAAAGAGACTTTGGGTTAATCTTGCCAATTCAAAGAGTACTTTATCTCCCACATTATGCCCATGCGTATCGTTAATCATTTTAAAATGGTCAATATCAAAAAGAATCACTGAGAAGTGTTGATTATATTTCTTCGCATTCACAAATATGCTCTCAAATAGATGATTAACTTTAGTACGATTATAAATCTTAGTTAAAGGGTCATTTTCGGCACAATTTTTCAACTCATTTTTACTACGTTCAAAATCTGAGACATCTGTGAAAATTAAAATATATTCATTTCGTCCCTCTAATTTGGAAAGCTTAATACGATAGTAATAAAATAAACCATCCTTTTTAGATTTTATCTTAACTTTTGCACTTTGATATTTTGTTTTTTCTATCGCTTCAATCCATCGTTTTCCATAAGTATGCTTATCTAAACACTCTTCTTCCACAATAAAAGAGTTTAACAGACACGTTTTTTCATCTAAAAACTCTTTTAATGAGTTAAAGCCCAATAATTCTAAACCATTTTTATTGAGTATTTTAACTTTATTGGAACTTGCAAGTAACATCATACTGTTTTGTGAATCTAAAAAACTCTTAATAAATTTCGTAGAACGAACCCTATATAAATAATGTGCAAAAATCCACACCAAGAAGGTCATAATGGCATAAGCGAAGAGTGCCTCCATTTACGAAAGCTCTTTAATCATCTTTTTTGCTTCTTCTAAACTAGCATCTAAAGCTAATGCTGATTTATAATAGTGAAGTGCTTCCTCTTTTTCACCTAAATCATAAAGTGTATTGGCATAGTTAAAGTGGTGAGGAACGAAATTACGGTCAAGCTCTATCGCACGTAAATGATGCTCTTTTGCCACTTCACTATGACCTAATTTATGTAAAATATTTGCCAAAGCACCATGGGCCATATCTTCTTGTTCATTCAAGTTTAAGAGCGTCTCATAGACCTCTTTAGCCTCTTCTAGTCGCTCTAACTTCAACAAGACAAAACCATGTTGTAAAAGAACTTCTTGATTTTCAGGCTCAATAATATTTGCAGAGCTCAATGCCTTATCTGCTTCAACATAATCCTCTTTTTCAATGGCACGATTAGCCATCTCAAGTAGTTGAGAAATTCGTGAAAGTTGCGGTGTGGGTTCAGAAAAAATTTTATCGCCTTGGGTGATAGTTCCTATCTGCTCATCATCATTTTTCGCTTCAAAATCAACCCCACGTTTAGGGTATGAACCTGAAAAAAGTTGTCTAAAAAAAAGAACTGCTATCACGGCTGACATTAAAAAAAGTAATAGTTGAAAACTGCTCATGGTAACTCCATATTTAAGTGCCATATCATAAACTATGATAGCTATATTAAAGTTTAAAAATTACTTTAATTGCCGTGCCAATTCACCCATAGCATCATTCAGTGTCGCTCTATCCTTGTAGATAAAAGAGTGTTTCTCTTCATCCGAGATAAGCACAAAGATTCCATACCCTGCTACTTCAACTCGCCCTCTTGATTCAATGTCTATCCACTCCAAACTCATCTCCGTGGTCTCTACATCATCATAACCTGTTTTTACTAGAACAGCAGGGTATAAACTTTTAACATCTTTTAAATCAAATGTTTTATCTTCAATTGTAATTTTGCTCATAACGCAATTATAGTATACTTTCCCAAAATTATTAGATGGAGAAACATATATGAGTTTAAATGCCCAAATAAAAAGTGATATTAAAGATGCAATGAGAGCTAAAGATGTTCAGAAAAGAGATACGCTAAGGAACATTCAAGTAGCCGTTAAAGATATTGAAGTAAATGAGAGACGTGAAGTGACTGATGCTGATGTTGAAGCGATTTTAATGAAGTATGCCAAACAACGTGAAGATGCCATGGCACAGTTTAAAGAGGCTGGACGTGAAGATTTAGTTGAGAAAGAGATGGCTGAACTGCTTATCGTAAAATCTTATCTTCCAGAGCCTATGAGCGATGAAGAGTTAGAGAGTATCTTAAAAGAAATTATCGCCACCACAGGAGCAGAATCCATGAAAGATATGGGAAAAGTAATGGGTGCAGCAAAAAAAGCCATTGGTTCAAAAGCAGATGGTGGACGCATTAACACTTGCGTGAAAGCATTATTAAATTAAGTATAACGCTCTTTTAAATCGGCTAAAAACTCTATCACCCTTAATTGATAGAGTTTTTCATCTTCACTCATCTCACACGCTTGAAACTTCATTAGCATCTCAATGTCTATCTTTTTTGAAAAACGTTTAACATCGCGTGTCTCTTTCTCTACTTGAAATACCAAATGCTCAAAATCTAGCCCATTATTAGTAATAATCTTCTCAAAATACTCTTTAACTGTTTCAACCAAAATTTCGCAACGCTCTTCATCATTTCTATAGATATTACAAGCACACTCCATAAGCAATGCTTCTTCACACTCTGTTATCTGCTCATTGGCTGCCACCACCAAGGTAAAGATTTTAGCTCGATACTCCAAAGAGTTATTATGATAGAGAAGAAACTCTCTAAAAAACTTTTTAACTTTTTTACGTAAAAGTTTAACCATTGAGTAAATCCTGCACTGAATGCATTGGCTCTTTTCCCTCTAAGATGTTGTAAACTTCATGGGCAATGGGCAAGTAGATATTCTCTTTTTGGGCAATATTATGTAACGCTTTAGTTGTAGGAATACCCTCAGCTACTTCACCTAACTCCTCTAAAATCTCCTCTAAACTTTTTCCCTTAGCCAAACCTAAACCAACACGATAATTTCGTGAGAGTGGTGAAGAAGCCGTTAAAAACAGATCTCCTGCTCCTCCTAAAGAGAGAAATGTTCTTCTTCTTGCCCCAAACTTCTTACCAAAACGGGTCATCTCGACCAAACCACGAGAGATTAAAGCGGCCCTTGCATTGTTACCTAAGTTCAAGCCATCAACCAAGCCTCCTGCAATGGCAATAACATTTTTGTACGCCCCTGCCACCTCTGCTCCGACCACATCGCTGTCAACATACCCTTTAATGAAGCTAGGCAATGCCTCAACATATTTTTGAGCCAATGGTTTAGAAGTAGAAGAGATTTTAAGTGCCGTAGGCAGAGATTGTTGTACTTCAGTTGCAAAAGAGGGACCTGAAATAAATGCCAATCTATCAGCTTCTACAAATGTGCCATAGACTTCATTGAGAAATGACCCTGTGGCAATTTCAATCCCTTTGGCTGCTACTAAGATGTTTTGTTCTCTATCTTCAAAATTTGCTTCCATCCACCCACGAACAGCTTGGGCAGGAATTGCCATGACCAAGTATTTGCAAGAGAGTGCCTCGTCCAAAGTGACAAAATTTTCAATTTCTTTCGGCGACCTAGAATTAATGACTACTTCGTTGTTTTGACTATAAGCATGATAAAGTGCTTGACCCCACTTCCCTGCTCCAATGATTGCTATTTTCATTTTTTCACCTCATTTATATACGCTTCAAACTTTTCTAAGTCGCCATTATACCCTATACAGACAATGGTATCTCCACTGTCAAACCTATTTTCAAGCCCAGAGGTGACAAAAAGGAACTTTTTACTTAAACGATTGTCTATCATCCCAACCATAATAACATGATGTGCTGTAAAATCAAACGTATCTACCATCACCTTATCAATAATGGAGTTTTCAGGAATGAGTATCTCTCTAAAGGAAAAATCTTCATGGGGAGAGAGAAGTCGGTCTATGAGTTTAGTGGTAACGGGTTTATGCAAAATATTATGAAGACGATTAGCACTCACTTGGTAGAGGTCAATGATACGTTTTGCCCCTGCCATTTTAAGCTTTTGGGTAGTATGAAAAGAATCAGAAAGAGCAATGATGGTGGTCTTTGGAAAAAGTGCATGGAGTGAAAGGGTTAAAAAGACATTTAAGTGTTTGTCCTCCAATACACAAACCAAATAATCTTCTTCAGTAGCTTCCAACTGCTCCAATGCACTATCATCTGTCATGTCTATCTTTTTAATATCAAGAAACCCATCGGCATAGGCTCTGTCACAAGCCTCTTGTGTGGAGAGTACTAGCGTTAAATGTAAACCTGTAGCCATTAACTCTTTGGCAACAAATGAGGAGGATTTTCCATATCCGAACATAAATGCTTTTAATTTAGTTTGCATAAGCCACCTTTGCGTAAGAGTCTCTAAAATAAGCAATGCTCATCTTCCGTCCCATAAGCAGTAAAGTATCCTTGGATTGAAGAGAATAGTCATCACTAGGATTAAAAATAAACTCTCCCACTTCATTCTCTATGCCAATTAAAAGCAATTTAAAACTTTTAAAATCAATCTTTCCAAGCTTTACAGCATTGAGTTTATAATGTTCTCTTACGCTAAGCTCATCGAGTTGAGCTAAATGCTCTCCTGTTAAGATGGCGTAGATAGCATGATACATCACAGGTTGGGTAATGGCTGTGAGTAACATCTTATTGGCTACCTCATTGGGGCGTACCACATGGTCTGCCCCTGCTAATTGACACTTTTTAGCAATCTTCTCATCCGACGCACGGGTTATCACTTTTATTTTAGAAGAGAGTGATTTGGCATTTAAAATAATGTAAACATTTGCCACATCACTCCCTGTAAGTGCCATGAGTGTAATCTTGGCATAAGCAACATTAAATTTAGCAATCACATCATGCCGTGTAGCATCTTCATGAATGGCACGATAGCCCTCTTTGATTGCCTCTTCTACTTTGGCTTTATCATTGTCAATAATAATATAACGCTTTTTGTATTCATGATGATACTGCTTCAAAAACATGCGTGTCATCTGTCCATAACCACAGATAATCATAAAGGCTTCATTTTTATTTATCTCTTCAACCAAACGGTTCTCTTTGAGTTCATCAAGCTTTTCAGAAAACGAAGAGACAATGACCGAGGTGACAAATGAAATCATGGCAATCCCAGAGATAATCACCAACATCGAGACCACACGCCCCTCTGTCGTTACAGGAGAGATGTCCCCATATCCTACTGTGGAGATGGTGATTAAGGCCCAATAAAAAGCATCGAAGAGCGAATTAATATCTTCATTGAACTTCTCTTCAAACACATAAATGGCAATTCCTGAAGTAGTGACAATAAAAAGCAGTAAAAATAGTAGGGTAAAGAGTTCAAACTTCTTAGTAGAGAGTACCTCCATGAACTGATGAATACTTTTGGTATAACGCAAGAGTTTAAAAACCCGAAACAGTACAAAAATACGCAATACCCTAAGCGAACGATAAGCAGGTAAAATGGCTAACAAATCAATAATCGCTGAAGGAGTTAAAAGATAATTGAGTTTCTCTTTAAAAGTACGCTTAGTAGGAGAAAGAAGAGAAAACTTTTTTCCTAAAAATTTCGCTTCATTATACTCTTTGACAAGTAATTTACTCCAAGAGTTATGTACCCAAACACGTGCCAAGTACTCTAAGGTAAAGATAAATGTCACCACATAAATATCAAAAAAATCAATCCACTCACTTACAGGGTGTTTCACCTCATAGACCAAAATAGCAACGGAACTCACAATGAGTAAAATCATAAAAATATCAAAATATTTTTTATAGTGATAGTCCGAATTTAACAACAAATTAGAAGCCACCTCTTTAATATGCTTATAACTTTTAGCCTCATGTAGAAAAAATGCAAATTGTATGAGCCATTTTTTCAACATATTATGAACTCCCTCATCTCACTAAAAGTGGTGATTTTCACACGCAAACAAAACGCCCTCACCTTTAGCCACTTTGGCAAAGACATTCAAAGGGGTATGGGTACGCTCTGCTATCTTTTTAAGTTGGTCATAGTGTTCAGGTCCAAAGGTAATGAGCATTTCGTACTCTTCTCCAGAACTTCCTATCTCTTCACTTATCTCTTCAAACATAAACATTGTAAAATCTAAGGGCTTAAGCAGTTTGTTCGTGTCACAATAAAGTCCATCAGAGATGTCCATTCCTGCACTTAGGTATTTTCTGGCTTGTTTAATAAACTCTCGTTTTAATTTTGGCTCATAAAAGCGTGACTTAGCCTTGATGCTCTCCCCTCGCATCAACGCTTCTAAGTCTCGTTTACTCTCACCCAATGTTCCTGTGTAAGCTATGAGGTCGCCCAATTTTACACCACTTCTAAGTAGAGGGCGTTTGGACTCAGAGATGATGGTGATGCTTAAATGGAGTTTGTCTCCTGCAATGGTATCACCCCCAATAATCTCACACCCAAAATCTTTGGCTGTTTTTTCCAAAGCGGCTAAAAGTTCATCTATCTCATCCGTGCTTATCTCTTTGGGTAAAGAGAGCGTTACCAAGGCATATTTAGGGTCAGCATTCATCGCTACGGCATCAGAAAGATTAACAAGCATCGCTTTTCGCCCTATTTGCCACATGCTCATCCACTCTCTTTTAAAATGGACATCTTCAAAAAATGCGTCCATGCTGTAAAGCTTATCTTCTACTACCGCAGCATCATCGCCAATATATTTGGAGCTTAATTTATTTATGAGGTAATCTTCTTTGTTCATGAAACTCTTTTAACTAATTTTAGAAGAGAGTATAGCATAAATTACAAATCGCTAAAAAGATATTTTAAAACTGCTCCATTGTCATCTGCGAAATAGACATACCCCTCATTGTCAAAGGTAACACCCTCTTGAGCAAATTTTGGCAGTTTAATAGTTTTTAATATCGTCTCTCTTTTTAAATCATACTGATAAAGTCTCTCCTCTTTATCAGAAACAATAAAAAGCTTTTTGTTATGATAGTCCATTCCTGCCGAATCAATAATACCATGATAGATAGTTTTAGTTACTTTAGCATAATTTTTACCCAATTTAACAAGCAAAATTTTTGATTTTTTTCTCTTTTTAGATTGAATTGACAAGTAGTAGAGGTCATCTATTTTAGTAATCCCCTCAATGCCATGTTTTTTACTAATTTTAAATCCCTGCCCCTTTACTTTAAAGTATTTACTATTTAAAGTTTTTCGCTCCACACGAAGCAGTCCACCATCTTCAACGGCAAAGATAAAATGCTCTTTTTGACATACCACACCCTCTAAATCATAATCTCCTAGTTTATGATGTTGAAGCACTTTACCCTCTAAGCTAAGTTCATAAAAAGAGCCTTCATCATTGGCTACCACCAAACTGTTTGATGCTTTACAAAAAGCAATACCAGAGGCTTCTGGAATGGTGGCGATAATATTTGAGCCTTTCTCTTTAGCACAAGCTGTTAAATTGAGAAGAAGAGAAAAAATTACTATTTTAATAAAGATTTTTTTCATTTTTCACCTAACGATTTTTGTAATGCCACTTCTTCCAAATCTACATGATAGGTATTTTTAAACTCTAAAAGAGCATCCTCTAAAAACTCTACCAATACTTCTTCCTGCTTCTCTCCAACCATTGGTTCTACCAGAGCAACATCATTTGCACCTAAAAAGTAAACCGTAGGTGTACCATTTGGAGGAATGAGTCCATCAGGTAACGCTTCTCCTAAATTGAGCATCTTAATCTCAAAATAGTTCTCTAAAAGTGCTTTGGGGGTGGGGAGTTGCATGGTCTTTTCCAATGCCTCACAAGAGGGACATGAGGGTTGAGTAACAAAGAGCATGGTTATTTTTTCAGGAACAAGCACCTCCTCTTTTTTACTCCATTCTAAAAATAGGTATCCTAAAAGAAGTGCTAAAAAAGATATAAGTATTAGTTTAAAAATTTTATTCATAAAAGTCCTTTAAATCTATATTTGGTTTAAATATCGCTATAATTCGCTATGAAATTTTATCGTATATACATAGAGATTACTAATGTTTGTGGGCTTCGTTGCTCTTTTTGCCCCACCAAAGAGTTACCAAACACCACAATGGATTTGAATCTCTTTGAAAAAGTTATCAAAGAGGCAAAAGCTTTTACACGAGAAATCGCCTGTCATGTTGTGGGAGACCCTTTAACCCTGCCAAACTTAGAATCCTATTTGGACATTATACATCAACATAAGCTAAAAGCCATGCTAACAACATCAGGCTACTTTATGAAAAAGCATAGCCATGAAACCCTTTTTCATCCTGCCGTTAAACAGATAAATGTCTCACTCAATGCTTTTAACAAAAATGATACCACCATAAGCTTTGAGCAATATATGAAACCTATTTTAAATCTCTGTCATGAAAAAATAGCACAAAAAAAAGAGCTATTTATCAATCTTCGAATGTGGAACTTAGATGAACAGATGAGTGAAGTAGATTTCAACACGCAACTCTTCAGCCTTTTAGAGAGAGAATTTCGCCTAAAATTAGACCTAAAGAGCCTAAACCCAAAAGAGAAAAAGAGCTTACGCCTAGCCAATAAAGTGCTACTCCATTTTGACAACTATTTTGAGTGGCCCTCTTTAAAAAACCCCATCTATGGGCATGGAACTTGTCAAGGATTAGCCTCACATATTGGTATTTTAGCCAATGGCGATGTCATTCCATGTTGTTTAGACAACGAAGCTGTTATGAAGTTAGGCAATATCAAAGAGCAAGCATTAAAAGAGATACTCTTAGCGAAACGTGCCACAAATATAAGAGAAGGGTTTAAAGTGCATCAATGTTCAGAAGAGATGTGCTTAAAATGTTCTTATAAAGATAGATTTAATCAATAGTTTCAATGAATAGTTTTAATGAAAAGGAGGAAGATAAAGCATGAACCATAAAGCACTTCAATTAATAGAAGAGACAAAAAAAGCAAAGCTCAAACATGTAGATTTACGAGGGCTACAACTCACAACATTGCCTAAAGAGCTTTTAGAGATTACCCACATTACCAGCTTGGCACTCTCGTCTAACAAGCTAACTGACATCTCAATGCTAAAACATTTTCCCCATATCAAAAAGCTTTCCATTACCCATAATCAAATTGAAGACATTTCAGTCTTACATAACTATCATAATTTAAAATACCTCTTTGCCGCTAACAATAAAATCAAAAGTCTTAATGGACTATCAGGGTTAAAAAAATTAAAAAAAGTAGTTCTACACACCAACCAAATAGAAGAGATAAGCCCATTAAAAGAGACCAAAGAGATTGTTTTTTTAGATTTAACTTTTAACCACATCAAAGATTTCACCCCAGTTAAAGCACTCCCTAAACTCGCATGGCTCTCTTTGGCTGAAAACCCCATTGACATGGAGAAAGCCAAATATCTTAGAAAAGAGCAACCCCTACTCTACTTTTACCGTTTAGATTGGCTTCGCTCTCCTATTTTGTGTGAGCTATAAATATTACTGCTCATATACATCATTTTTATTGATTATATTTAAAAATAGTATCAATATTTTTTAAGTTATAATTTTCTATAATTTTATCCTATACATCGTAATAGGTGTATTAGCATCCACAAAATAAAGTATAAATCTCTTCTTTCCCCTTGATTATACTTCTAATTAAATTTTGTGGTATGTATTATTTCTTCTATTTTGATCCAAACCTCATCGACAAAACAAACCCATCATAAAATAATGTTCACATCGGCGTAGGTCGGTTTCCCCGATACCGACATTTACGCATGATGAAAAAATATTTGATTGTTTAATAGAAGTTTTGTATGCAGGTATTTTTATTTTATTGAAGTTTTAATTTATGCCACGGAGATGTCGGGATACGGAGAACCCGACCTACAGACTGCCATCTTTAAGTAGCTGAACCATACTTATCTCTTTTTAAAAACTACACAGCATAATAACTCGCCTTAGGGTGATGCACTACCAAAGCACTGGTACTCTGCTCTGGGTGTATCTGAAATGTCTCACTTAACTCAATGCCAAACTCTTCAGGTTTTAACACATCAAATAGCTCACGACTAGCCTCCAAGTCTGGACAGGCAGGGTAACCAAATGAGTAACGTGAACCGTGGTAGCGTTTCATTCTTACGTCACGCAAGGTTGCACCCTCATCGTCTTTTAAAATATCCCAATCCATTCGTATCTGTTTGTGGGCTACTTCGGCTAGGGCTTCAGCAAGTTCCACTGAAAAACCGTGAACCATGTTGTACTCTAAGTACTCGCCTTTGTCGTAAAGCTCTTTTTCATAGGCTGAAAATTTCGCTCCTGCACTCACACAAGTCAAAGCGATGATGTCGTGTCTATCATGTCTAAAGAAGTCACTCAATGCTCTGTGTGGTTTTTTTCCTTGTCTTGGAAACTCAAACTTAACAGTGTGTCTATCTTTGACCTCATCAAATGGTTCTCTTGAAGCATTTTCATCTATGTTCCACCCCTCACTTTCATCAAATAAGTAGAGTTCTTGGTCATTGCTTCTACACGGATAATAACCATAGATAATAGTTGGGTCAAACAAATCTTTGTCAATAAATTCTTGTTTTAGACGGTCATAAGCAGGATAGACGGTGTCGGCTAAAAGCTTGTCGTATGCCTCTTTACCCATTTTGGCTCGTTTGTAACCCCAATGCATCTTAATGACTGTTTTTTGATTGACCCAATCAAATATCATATTCAGGTCTAAGTCTTTCTTTTGAAGCACTCTTCTTCCCCAAAAAGGTGGGGTTGGAACATCTACTTGTTCGGGCTGTTTTATCTCCTCAAACGGAGGAATAACAATCACTTTTTTCTCTTTCTTTTCACGCTCTTTCATGTCTCCTGCTAAACGGGTGTCAAGCCCTACAGAGTTATCTTCATTGTACTTCTCTATTCGACTCATGGCAATCACACCATCAAAGGCATCACGACAATAAAATATGGGACCTTTGTAAATAGGGCGACAGAAATCATCAACAAAGCTTCGCGTCAATGCAGCCCCACCAAGTAAAATAGGAATTTCAATGCCCATTTCAGTCAAAGTTTCAAGATTATCTTTCATCACAGCTGTGGACTTTACCAAAAGTCCACTCATACCTAAAGCTTGAACATTGTTCGCTTCCATCGTCTCTAGGTAGGTCTCTAGTTGTACTTTTATCCCTACATTGATGACTTTAAAACCATTATTACTTAAGATAATATCAACTAAGTTCTTACCAACATCATGCACATCGCCTTTAACTGTTCCAACCACTAAAGTCGTATCTGTCTCTTTCTCTTGTTTGGTTAAATAAGGGTTTAAGTAATCAACTGTTGTTTTCATGGTCTCTGCACTCTGCAATACAAACGGCAACTGCATCTGCCCAGAACCAAATAGCTCTCCTACTACTTTCATAGCATCAATGAGTATTACATTGACAATATCATCAGGGTTAAGGTTGTGTCGTGCCTCTTCTACGAGTGGTATCATGCGTTCTTTATCGCCGTCCATTAGAAGTTTTTTAATCTTCTCCTCTTGCGAAAGAGCTTCATAGGCTTCATCTGCTCCATCATCTTCTATCTTTACATCTGAAAAGTGTTCAATAAACTTAAATAAAGATTGGTCATCAGGGTTAAAGAGTAACTCTTCACAAATCTCACGGTCAGCATCACTCATCTTTGAGAGAGGTACAATGTGTTTCACGTTAATAATAACCGTCGTAAGCCCTGCTTCTAAACAGTGGTGTAAAAAGACCGAGTTTAAAA
>Ga0256840_1001777_pt1 | contig 19704 bp, 19 predicted proteins | sample 355202metaG_FD_185969 | JGI IMG/M metagenome (GOLD analysis project Ga0256840, IMG submission 185969) | Hydrothermal vent microbial communities from Mid Atlantic Ridge, Atlantic Ocean - 355-202 | ecosystem: Environmental > Aquatic > Marine > Hydrothermal vents | place: Atlantic Ocean: Mid...
GGCGTGACGCCCAGAGCCACGTAAGCCGCCTTGTTTTTAACTTGTCGGCTTTCCGCATCGCGGATTTTGACCCGCAGGGCATCGAGAAAAACAATAGGATAAACCGGCTCCAAAGCGCCCTAAGCGGCAAAAAATGCGCCACCTCTACTGACCTTCAGCCAGCACATCCTCCAAAAACTGCATGCTTTGCGCATTATCCGCAAGCAAAGACCTTGCGGCCCTCAGGGTCGGAGATTCATCGGCCACCATCGGCGGCAGTGCTTCGCTTTGCGCGGCGCTGTGCACATAAGAGGCTAGCGCGCCAACCGCACCTGCATCTTGAATTTTCTCCCAATCACCCGCGCGCAAGGCCACATCCGTAAGGGAAATGTCTTTGGCGTGCGGATCATTTAGCAGGGTGGCAACGGCGGCATAATTCTCCATTTGCAAATACGCATTAAGCCGAATTTTATAGGCAGAAAGGCTGGAATCCTCGCCAAGCACTGCCAGCGCCTGTTCTGGTTCGAAAAGCTGCACATAGGCGGCGGCCTCGATATGGCGGGCCGGGGCGGCATGGGGGCGACTTAGGTTCGGTGCCAGCACATCCAGCGCGGTTTCTGGCAGGCCAATGGCCGCCATTTCCTGCGCAATGCGCAACCGTGCCGCATCACCTTTCGGGCCTTGAGCGAGCAAATCAGCGTAGCGCAGCACCATTTGCGCATAGGCATAATCGCCCATGGCTTCAACGCTAGCAGCCTGAAATATTTCAGCGGTAATGTCTTGAAGCGCCTCGGCCATAGCTGGGCGCTCGGTGAGGTTTTCAGAAATTTGTGCAAGGCCGGCTTCAGGCCCAACTACAGCAGACCGCACCCGAATTTCGGCAAGGCGAAGCGGATTTGCGGATTCGGTTTCACGGTGGAAAAACGCGGCGGATTCGAGATCTACCAACAGGGTTTCAGGCGGGTGGGCATCAGCGGCCAGCACCGTGCGCGCATAGGCGATAAGGGCTTGCGGAGCGACCTCACCATTGGCCAGCGCCAATTTACGGTATACCTCCCCCGCGCCATGGAGGTCGCCTTGCGCCTCCATCACCTGTGCCTCGGCAATGCGCTGGGCCGAGGTTATACCTGATTCAGCGCGACGCACAATTTCAAGCACGACATGCCCCGCCTCGATTTGATCACGATTAATAAAGGCCTGCGCCAAAGGCGGGCCAAGAAGGCTGCGCACCTCGATCGGATAGGCCGAAAATACATCGGTAATGATAAGGGGTTCGAGCACACGGTAGCGGCCCGCCCCCGTCGCCAGATACCACATTTCATGGGTGCCGCCACAGCCCGCACCTTGTAGAACAGGACCAGAAACACGCTCCGGCTCGCCCTCAAGCAGCGCCGCCATATCCTGATAAAGCGCCGCGTTTTCAAGCTCAACATCGGTTTCGCCAATCATCAACCGCGCTTCGGCCCCCAATCCATAGCGCAGGTAGAGCTGTATGATTTGCTCGGCGATAACTGCATCCGGGGCATCAAACTCCCCAAGGAGTTGCGAGCGCAGGCTGGCGAGCTGGTCGGAAAAATGGCCGTCTCCGCCCCAACCAGCCATGGAAAACTCTGAATCATCAAGACATTGCGGCATAGCGAACTGGTTTACGATTTCGCTCAAGGCGTCCTCGTTGCCTTGTGCATAGGCGGTGCGGGCGCTTAACTGTTGTAGCAGCGCAGGGTCGAGCGGATCGGTTTCTTCTTCGGGTTCAGGCTCCGGCGCAGGCCTTGGTTTTGGCGCAGCCACCGCCACGGGTGCAACCACAAATTCAACTAAGCCCTGATCAGCGGCGCGGGTCAGCTGGGCCAAAAGCTGGGTTTGCGCCTCTTGAATGCGCACGCGCATTTCGGGGTCGTCCTCGGCCACCATCTCTGTATTCATGCTCGACACAACCGCACCGGCATGGGCTTGCACCGTCTCCACCACATTTTCAGCGGCAGGCGCGCCTTCGACCATGGCAACCGAATCGGGGGCTGCGGGGCTGGCCATATGCGGGGTGGGGGGTTGGTCTTCAGGCGTAGGGGTATCTGGCTGCAAGGCGGGCTGAGTCGGGGCTTGTTGCATCACATATGCGGTGAAGCGAGTGGGCGCGTTGGAGGGCTGAATAAAGGGCAGGGAATCGGGCCGCCATTGCGAGCTTGTTTCGGCGATTTCGCTCGGGGTTTCCGGGGGCAGCGGCGGACCATCATAGACATCAATCACAATGTAACTGTCATTAAAGGCAAAGATTTTCACCTCACAGCTACAGGGAAGCGCCAATTCAAGCGCGCTGCCCGACGCCGTCTGCGCAGCGCTCACATCTGCAATACGGGTTTTGCCGATACGGTCAAACACCTGCTCTGTGGCAAAGTTAAGCGACTGCTCCGGAAACACCATCAACGCACGGCCGCGGGATTGCTCTAACTCCCACGCAACATCGGGGCTGATTTGCAACACCAAACGCGTGAATCCGTCATGCTCACCGGAGCGAACCGGAACAGCCTGCTGCGCCGCCAAAGGCAGCGCAGACAAGAGCCAAACCAACGTGATAAGCTGCTTCATGCGGCTGCTTTTGCCTCCTTCAGTGCGGCTTCAAGATCGTTAAACGAAGGGCGCTTGCCGCCCGGCGTATTTTGCCGCCCGACCTCTACGCAGATATTTGGCGCGTGATTATAAAGATTTGCGACCAAAACCTCGCGTATCAGGTTATAAAAATGGTTATCTTCTGACACGACAGATTCAACCTTGGTGGCGAAGGGGCCAATAAGGCCATAGGCCAGAAAAACCCCAAGGAATGTGCCCACCAGCGCGCCGCCGATCATACCGCCGAGCACCGCTGGAGGCTTGTCGATAGAGGCCATGGTTTTGATAATCCCGAGCACTGCGGCCACAATGCCGAGCGCAGGTAGACCATCGGCCATAACCTGAAGCGCGTGGCTGGAATGTTGGGCATGGGCATAATGCTCCTCCATGCGTTTTTCCAGCACATCTTCCACCTGATGGGGGTCGTCGTAGTTCATCGAGGCGGAGCGGAGGGTGTCACAAATAAGCCCTACGGCCGTGCTGTCGCCTTGAATTTTGGGGTACTTCCCAAACACAGCACTACTTTCAGGGTCTTCGATATGGGATTCCAGCTCCACGGGGCTATCGCGGCTGATGCGGATCAGCGTAAAGAGCAGGCAGAGCAGGTCTTGATAGTCTTCCTGCTTCCATTTTGCGCCCTTAAACACCTTACCCATATCTTTAATGGTGTGCTTTACCGCCTTCATATCATTGGCAATCATGAACGCACCCACCGCCGCACCGAGAATGATCATCATCTCGAAAGGGAGAGAGTGCAGGATGATCGCCATTTTGCCACCGGCGAGTAGATACCCGCCAAAGACCATTGCGAAAATTACGATGATGCCTATTAATCCACCCATGGAACTACCCTCATGATTTGTTTCTACCCTCAGAATAGGGCGCGGGTCTTAACAATGTCTCAAAGGCGGGCATTATTCGCGCGGGGCGTTGGCATTTCTGCCGGCCATGACCACAGAAATTGAATAGGCAAGGTCCGCTGGCAGGTTGGCCATGATCGCAGCCGAGCTTTCGGGCCGCATCCGCGAGAAAAACCCAGCGGCAAACTGGATATCCATGGTTTCAAAAATGCCAGCCGCCTCGGCGGGTTTCATGCGCTGGTAAACCTCGGTGAGTCGCGCCACGTCTTCCTCGGTGGCATTATCGGCGAGGGTGAGCGTGGCCGCGAGCTTGGATTCGGCCTCAGTTAAGGCGTCCATTTGCTCCCGAATACGCTGCTCGGCCACGGCCAAGGTTTGCATACGGCGGTCAATATAGGCTTCGCGCTCTGCGATTTGTGCTTCACGCTCTTGAATGGCCTTGAGCAAGGCTGGCATATCGGGCAATGGCTCGGCACTGGCCATTTGCATAGGTTCATGGCTGGCCTCAGGCAACATCTCCTCAGCAAATGCGGGGGCAATATCCACCGCTCGAATCAGGCCCGAGGCAAGAAACAGCCCGACGATCACTGTAATGGTTCCCGTTTTGCGGGGCTGGGCAGCACGCAGTTTCATCTTTTCACCGCCGTCATAACTTGTTGAAGCGCGGTCAAAAGCTCGGCCCGCGCGCCGGAATCCTCTTCTTCGTCCTTAATAGGATTATTTAGTTTTAGTGGTTCCGGCTCATCCGAACGATCAAGGCTGACCGGCTTTGGGGGTTTCCCGCGCTCATGCACGGTCGAGAGCAGTAGCTCCAGCCGCCCGGCGGCAATTTCGGCGCGGCCTGTGACGTCCATCAGGTCTTTCATGCTGGCCCCCGAGGCCTGCGTCGCGGTTTTTACCGAGGCCTGTATTTCGTCCACTTGTTTAGAGAGCGCTGAAATGGCACCACCCAAACCTGTATCCAAGCGTGAAAGGGATTTGATCCTGCGTGCGAGGATCATGCAATAAAGCGCCGCGCCCAGCGCGCCGGCTATGAGTAAAACATCTGCTATCAGGCCCATTCTGGTCCCTCCTTATCCGAGTACAAACTCCGTTATCAGCAGGTCTTTTACCTGCCCTTGTTCTGTAACCACCTGAATGCGCCGCAGCATTTGGGCGCGCAGGCGCTCCAAGGCGGCGGGCTTGCCAAGCTCGTCTTCTGACACTGCCCGCAGGTAGGTGTTGAGCACATCAATGATGCGTGGCAGCACCATATTCACCGCCTCGGCACTGGCTGGGTCCACATCCAGCTGCGCCGAAAAACGCAAATATTTGGCATTTGCCGCACTGCCGAGTGACACCACCATCGGTTCAAGCGCAATAAATGCAATCTCGGGCAGGGGCGGCAGGTCTGATTCGGCGGCATGGCTGGTATCTTCTGCCGTGGCGGGGCCGAGAATCAGGCCGGCATAGGTGGCATAGAATCCCCCTCCGCCCGCCAGAAGCGCCCCTAACAGCCCTATAATTAAGCCTTTTTTACCGCCCTTTTTCTTCTCTTCGGTCGGTTCAGGCTCGGTTTCATCCGCCATTTTCACTGTCCTGCATAAAATCGAACTTTTCTTTTCATAAACCGCCGGTAGCTAACCAATTGTTAAATCTGTTGCCCCAAATTGCATAAAAATACGTCGCAGTGGCTCAAATGGCTGCTGGCATTGAAAAACAGAAGTTGATTGGAATGACGTCTATGTGGAGCACGCTCGACCCCCGAAAGAAAATTGTGTTTGTGCTGGCCGCCGTCGCCGCGCTGGTGGCGACACTTGGGCTGGTGCGGGTGGCGACCACGCCGAGCCTCTCGCTGCTTTATGCGGGGCTGGACCCATCGGTCGCGGGGGAGGTTATTACCTCGCTGGACCAACGCGGAATCACCTATGAAGTGCGCGGAAACGCCATATATGTTGACGCTGGCTCACGCGATCAGGCGCGGCTATCGCTGGCATCCGAGGGCCTTCCTGGCTCTGGCATAGCTGGCTATGAACTGCTCGACAACCTCTCGGGCTTTGGCACCACCAGCCAAATGTTTGACGCTGCTTACTGGCGCGCAAAGGAGGGCGAACTTGCCCGCACGCTGGTTTCCTCCCCGCAAGTGCGTTCGGCACGGGTGCATATTGCGTCGGGGAGCAACCGGCCTTTTGCCCGTGGGGCAAGCCCAACGGCCTCGGTAACCATAGTGGCAAATAGTGGTGCCCTGCCCCCCGCCTTTGCTGATTCGGCTCGGTTTTTGGTGGCTTCGGCAGTGAACGGGCTTTCGCCAGACGCCGTAACAGTGATTGACGGTGATTCGGGCATGGTGCTGAACACGGCGGAAACGGGGGGCGTCGTAACGGGGGCTGACGGGCTGGATGCCCGCGCGGCCGCCATGCGCACAAATATCGAGCGGCTTCTGGCCGCGCGGGTCGGCGAAGGAAATGCCGTGGTCGAGGTGATGGTTGACGCCGAAACCCAGAGCCAGACCGTGACCGAACGTATTCTGGACCCGGAATCCAAGGTCGCTATTTCGTCTGAAACCCAGAGCGAAACTGATAATTCCAAAGGCACCGGCGCGCGGAGCGTGACCGTGGCCAGCAACCTGCCCGACGGTGCGGCGGGGAGTTCTAGCGAAGAATCCCGCAACCAAGCCCGCAATAGCGAGATCATTAATTACGACGTATCAGAAACCGTGCGGGAAACCGTGAGCGCCCCCGGCGAGATTAGGAGAATCACCGTCGCAGTGGTGGTAAATGATATTGCGAGCACCCAAAACGGAGTCGAAACCTTCACCCCCCGCCCGCCGGAAGAGCTGGCGGCGCTGGCGCAACTGGTGGAATCAGCCATCGGCTATGATGAGGCGCGCGGCGATGTGGTGACCATTCAAAGCATGCAAATGGCCACGCCACCCGTGGCTGGCACCTTTGTGGACAGCTCCCCCGGATTTTTTAGCAACAACCTGATGTCACTCATCCAGCTCGGCGTATTAAGCGTGGTCGTGCTAGCGCTCGGGCTGCTTGTAATCAAACCGTTGCTCACCGCCGGAGAAGCCCCGAGCATGCTCGACCTCCCCCCCGTGGCACCAGACGACGAGCCGCGGTTCGAGGTCAGCACCAGCATGCCGTCAACCGATTCCATGCTTGGCCTACCCGATAGCAGCGCCACGCTCGCCCTCGGCCATAACGCCCCGAGCGCGGCGGAGCTCCTGCGCACGGCCATTTCCGAGCGATCAACCGAAACCAACCGGCTGTTGCAAACGTGGATTGAAACCAGCGCCGAACCAGAGGAGACCCCTGCCTAATGCCAGCCCTAAAGCTCGAATCTTTTTCCCATGATGTGGAAATCCGCCGCGGCATCGCCAAGTTTGAAAGCTTCGAATCGGTGCGTGAAAATGCCTATACCGAGGGCGTAAAAGCCGGCGCAGATGCCGCCAGCCGCGCGTTTGAGGATGAAAAAATCCGCACCCTCGCACCAATTTTGGAAGCGCTCAACGATATGGCTTTTACACAGGCGGAGGCGTGCCAGAGTATGCTGAAATCTATACACCCAATGGTGGAGCAATTGGTGGAAACCCTACTGCCCGAAACCGCCAAGCAAGGGTTCGGGGCGGAGGTTTCTGCGCTTGTGTGCAAAGCCTATGAAAAGGCCCCTACGGCCAAGGTTATCATCACGGTTGCGCCCGATGCGGTGCCGGCCATGCAATCGCTGCTGGCCCCCGCCAAGGCCGATTACACCATTGAGCCAGACCCATCCTTGGGCGAGCTGGAAGCGCGGGTCAACTGGGAAAGCGGCTATGACCAAATCAACCTAGGTGCCACCCTCGCCGATATTCGTAGCGCGATTAATACCTTCTTTAACAGTTTTGAAAGCACAGGAACCCACAATGCCTGATACCCTAGACCAACCCGAAAACGCCTTCCTTGGCGTACCCGTTGAAATGACCATCTCGGTGGGCAAAGCCAAGCCGCTGATCTCGGAGCTGCTGGCGCTGTCGCAAGGCACGATCATTCCGCTGGATAGCCGGATAGATGATCCCGTGGAAGTGTATATCGGCGACAAGCTAATTGCACGCGGCGAGTTACAAGAAATCGAGGGGGATGCGGGCAAGCTTGGCGTGCGCTTGACGCAGGTAGTTGATTTACAACATGGTTTTTAGGCTCACCGCACTGATTCTGCTGCTCTCCTCCGGCCCTGCACTAGCGCAATCGGTGCAGTTTGACATGGGCAGCGGCTCGCTCTCACTGCAATCGGTGCAGCTGTTTGTGCTACTTACATTGCTCAGCCTCGCGCCCGGTATCGCCATGATGGTCACCTGTTTTCCCTTCATGGTTACCGTGCTTTCGATCTTGCGGCAAGCCATCGGGGTGCAGCAAGCCCCCCCCAATATGATGATCGTCAGCCTCGCAATATTCTTGACATGGTTCGTGATGGCCCCCGTGTTTAATGCCGCATGGGATAACGGTGTGGTGCCGCTGATGGACGGAAGCATTTCCACCCAAGCCGCGATAGACGCCATCCGCGCACCGTTCCAAACCTTTATGATGGGGCGCGTGCAGCCCGAAACTCTAGACCTGATGATCAAATCGGCCCCCTACGCGCCGAGCGAAGGTGAAGCGCCCCTTAGCATCCTTGTCCCAAGCTTCCTGCTCAGTGAGATCCAGCGCGGCTTCGAAATCGGCTTTCTCATTTTCCTGCCCTTCCTGATCATTGATCTGGTAATTGCCGCTGTGCTTATGTCAATGGGCATGATGATGGTGCCGCCTGCGGTTATCGCTCTGCCGTTCAAGCTGGCGTTTTTCGTGCTGGCTGATGGCTGGGCGTTGATCGCGGGTGCATTGGTGCAGAGCTACCAGTAACCCCCTACTTTCGGCGCTAAAGCGCCGAACCCAGCCTCGCTTCACTCGGTGGCGGCGCGCCAATTTTTGATCTGCTGGACAAGACCCCAACAGCGCCGCGCTGCAAGCTTCGTGCCTATGGCGGGATGGCGGCAACGGCGCATACTAGGCAGATCTCCTATGAGATCTGGCTCTAACACCGCCAACCTACAAGCAGGCGACCACCGGCTGAATGCCGGTGGCGTGTAGGCCGAAGTGCTGGGAGTAGCGTTCTTCTGATGGGATGGTTGCTCGGGTGCCCCTACTGCACGATGAATTCAGCGTGCAGCGCACCGGCAGCTTTGATCGCCTTCAATATGTCGATCATATCACGCGGCGCGACACCCAGCGCATTTAACCCTTCAATCACCTCAGGCAGGGAGACCGCCGTTTCCACCAGCGCCATTTGCGTGCCGGGGTTTTGCTCAATGGTTGCGGTGGTATTTGGCACCACAATCGGCTGACCACCAATAGTAAATGGGTTGGGCTGCACCACAATCGGGTTTTCTTCCACCCGCAAGGTAAGCCCGCCTTGAGACACCGCCACGCGGCTGATTTTCACATCCGCCCCCAGCACGATGGTGCCAGAGCGCTGGTCAACCACCACTCGCGCGCGTTGCTCGGGGTTAATCTCAATGTTTTCCAACAGGGCCACGAGGTGCGCGGGGGAAGGCGCATTGGCGGTTCGCAGGTTCAACGCCACGGTGCCAGAATCCAGCATGCGTGCAATTGGCACTCCGAAACGCTCATTAATTGCTCGTTCGATCCGCGCTGCTGTGGTAAAATCGGGGTCCCGCAGCGCCAGCCGCATTTGCTGCATGGCAGTGAAATCAAAGGCTATCTCGCGCTCAACCCGCGCACCAGCAGGAATAACGCCCGAGGTTGGCACGCCTTGCGTTACCGAGGCCCCCTGCCCTGAAGCCGTCGCGCCGCCCGCAATCACCGAACCTTGGGCCACAGCATAAATCTGGCCATCGGCAGCACTCAGCGGAGTCATAATCAACGTGCCGCCAAGCAGGCTTTTCGCATCTCCAATGGTCGAAACCGTAATGTCTACCTGCCCGCCAGCGCGTGCAAAGGGCGGCAGGTTCGCCGTCACCAGCACCGCCGCCACGTTTTTGGAGCGGAAGCTTTCGCCGGTCACGTTAATGCCGAGCCGCTCCAGCAGGTTGGTCATTGCCTCTTCGGTGAAGGGCGAATTTCGCAGCCCGTCACCGGTGCCGTTCAGGCCCACAACAAGCCCATAACCCACAAGGTCATTGCCCCGCACCCCGTCAATTTCCACGAGGTCTTTGATCCGCACTTGCTGGGCCAGTGCCGGAAGGGAGAGTAGCGAAAGGGCGGCCATACTGGCGCACACCATCGTGCTTAAATGTTTAATCAAGGTTTCACCTCAGATAGTTTTGCAGCCTCATATTGGAAAGCCGTGAGGTCATCAGATAGATGGCCTCCATTTGCCCCTCAAGGGCTTGGAAACGGGTGGCGGCCTCGTATGGGTCCGCCTCCAGAATCGCGTTTCGATTTATTTCAAAAGTGCTGCTTTCGGCAGTGTTGCGGGCGGCGGCGGCGTCGATCTGCTCTTCCACATGGCCGAGGCCTTCGCGCAGTCCTATTAAGCCGTCTTGGGTGGAAATGGCCCCCTCGGCCGCCTCTTTCAGCATATTCATACCGTCTTGCGCACTGCCGCCGTGGTCGCCATTGGCCGCTACGGCCACCATCGCGACATTGCGCAGCGCCTGCCGGATGGCGAGGTCATCTCCGCGCAGGGAATAGTCCACGACTTCACCATCGGCCAGTTCGGCACCGGGGGCGTCGAGCGCAGAGCCGATGAAGCCCGTAGTGGCAAAGCCGCCAGCGGGGTTGAAGAAGTAGTCATCAATCGCGGCGATGGCAGTTACGGAATCCGGTGCGGCCAGCGTGAGGGCGGTGATATCGGCATACATCGTGGCGGCGTCTACCACTGCCGGGCCATCAATGGCCGCGCCGGCAAACAGGCTTTGCCCTGCATATTGCGCGTTCAACGACGACACCATGCGATCGAGTGCGCCCCGCGCCGAGCTGGCAATGCTGAAGGCTTGTGATTGGCTATTAAGGCCCACCGCGCCCAACAGATCAGTGCCATAATCCGCCAGCGTGGTTTGGATATTCTCCATATTCAGCTGGCTCACAGCAGCCTTGGCACCCGCATCTTTAATGGTTTGCGCCCGCATATCGAGCTGGCTCAAGCTGCGGTCAATCGCAAAAAGCGGGCCAAAATCGCCGCCCGTGGCTTGCACAAGGTCGGATTTACGGCCGGTAGATACCTCCTGCCCCGCGCTATTCAGCGCAAGCTTGGCTTGGGTATTGGTGCGCGCCATTTGCATATGGGTCGCGAGGTTTGAAACGCCGGTATACATCTAGATCTCCAACAGGGTTTGCATGAGCTGGTCAGCGGTTGAAATCACCCGCGCATTGGCGGCATAGGCTTGCTCGATCATGATAAGCTGCTGCATTTCATAATCGGTATCCACGCCGGTAATGGCCAATTCACTTTCGCGCAGCAGGTCAAACTGGCCCGCATTATAGGCGGTGGTATCCTCGGCCCGTGCGGCCTGAGCGGCTACCAGCGCAGTCACGCCCTCGGCCATTTCAGTGGCGCTGACGAGGTTGATAAGCCCCGTGGCCGCACTTGGGGTGCGCTCGGCAGCCATGGCATATGCCATCCGGCGGAGCTGTGTATCATCGCCAGCCGGGCCTTGGGCTACGGCATTAATTCCGTCCCGCAAGCGCCAACTATCGCCGCCTTGTGCGGGGTCGACCGCCGCGTTGATCTCTACCCGCTGGGCCAGCCCCAGTTCGTTGGCGGGGGTGAAGGCGGCCCCGTTATCGGTGAACACCCCCGCCTCGCCCGGCGCAAGGCTGGGGTCGGTGCCGGGGCTTTGGAAGCGCTCCACAAGGTCGCGGGCCACGGCATCTATGCGGGCGTTGAACTCGGGCGCGAGCACATCGCGCACGTTGAAGGCGGCGGCCAAGCTGCCCCCCTCTAACTGGCCCGTGCCGGTGCCAATATTCATCGGGCGGCCATTCAGCGTAAGCCCAGAAAGCGCGCCGGAGGACAGGGTCATATCCGGTGTAATGACGGGTGTGGCCGTAAAGCCCAGCTCATGAGCGCTGCCATCCAGCAGCGCGGCCCCGCCCTCGGAATACAGGGCGATCGTACCGCCCTCGCGGGCGATTTGCTTAATCGGAATGATGCTCGACACTTCATCAATCAGTTGTTTGCGCACGTCTTCCAGCGCAGCGGTGTTGCCGCTGCCTTGCCGTAGCTTGATCTCGGTGTTGACGGTTTCAATCTTCTTAAGCGCCACATTGACTTGCCGCACTTCAGCGGCGATTTGGCCATCGGCCTCGCTGCGCAGGGCCATGGTTTGGCTGGAAATAGCCTTGAGCGTGCCAGTAAGGTTGCCCGCCTCGGCCAATACTTGCGCCCGCGCGGGGGCCGAGGCAGGGGCATCAGCCGCACTGCGCAGACTGTTTTCAAAGGCCAGCACCCGTGCGGCCAGCGCGCCGGAATCACCGGGCTTGCCCATGAGCGCCGCCATGCGGCTACTAGCATTGCTTAAGGTGCTGGCCGCGCCGTAAGCGGCCCCATGGGCGCGACGGCTGGCGGTGGCCAGCGGGTCCATGGCGCGGTCTATCGCATTTACGCTCACGCCCATGCCGGTGCCGGCCAGCACCCGATGCTCGGTAATCACCTCGCGGCGGGCGTAATTTTCATTCATGGCGTTGGAGATGTTGTTAGACACGGTTTCCGCCATGCGGGAAACTGAGGTTAACCCCGAATAAGCGTTTGATATGGCAGCTGAAATACTCATGGGTTAACCCCTTTTCCTATCGCTTGATATTGGTGGTTTCTTGCAGCATTTCATCCACGGTCTGGATGATTTTTGCGTTGGATGAATAGGCCCTCTGGGTTTGGATCAGCGCCGTCAGCTCTCCCGCAATGTCGGTGGTGCTTTCTTCACGGGCATAGCCGATGGTTTCGCCTGTGGGGCCGGAGCCCGCATCCCAGAGGAACATATCGCCACTGTCGCGGGTCACCGCATAGGTCTGGTTTGGCAGGGCCTCCAGCGCGTTGGCATTGGGCACATCAATCAGCGGTACACGGAAAATCTCTTTGCTAAAGCCGGTATCATATTGCGCCGATACCACGCCGTTTTTATCAATTTCCATGCCGATCACATTGCCCGTGGGCGCACCGTTTTTGGCAAGGTTAATGGGCGCAAAACTGCTGGAGAGCTGGGTCATCCGATTGTTGGAACCAAGCGCGCCGATATTGATATTCACCGGACCGCGATCAAAGGTGACACTCAAATCCCCCGTGGTCGCATTATAGGCACCGCCATAAACTGGCGTAACGCTGAGCATTGAGCCGCCGGTGGCGGTGGTGGCGTCAAACTGCACCGTGAACTCGGCAATCGGGGCCGCACCCGTGGCCAGATCGATGATTTCCATGGTCCACAGGTTGGATTGGCCCAGCGCCGGAACTTGCGGCGTGAAGGTGGCTGTCATGGTTTGGGTGGTGCCGAGATTGTCAAAATACTCCAGCGACAACTCAAACGGGTCCCCCGTGCCGCCCGCTTGGGTGGCGGTGGCGGGCAGGTTAATGCCCAGCTGAATTTCGGTGGTCGGGTTGGCGGCAAACTGGTTATGGGCAATGTTCACCGGCTCTAGCCCTGCCGCACTGTCACGCGGGAAAGGCGGAAAGGTGCCGTCAGGGTCGGCGGGCCAGCCCATGAGCACCAAGCCGCTATTGCTGGTCAAGATGCCTTCGGCATCGGGGCGGAAGGAGCCCGTGGTCGCCAAGCGCAGCGGCAAGGCCGCCGAGGTATCCGCCAAAGAGGAGCTCGGGGTGACTGGCAAAAAGCCGCGCCCGCCAATGGCGATATCCATCGAGTTGGCGGTGGTGATCAGCGACCCCTGCATAGAGATATTGCGAAAAGACGCCACCCGCACCCCCCCAGCCACATAGCCGCCCGCGCGGCCCGAAAGGGTCATTGCCGTGAAGTCTGCGTCCACACGCTTATAGCCAAAGGTTTTGGAATTGGCGATATTGTCCGAGATAGTGGCCAGCTTACTGGCATTCACATTCAGGCCAGAAACGCCGGCATTCATAGAGCTGGAGAGGGTCATCGAAAATCCTTTTCAATACTAAACTACATGTTCAGCTCCCACTCTTGCGCCGCTTCGGTTAAAAAGCACCTAACAGACAAAATTGTATCTAAATTTAGGCCCCTAATTTCGCCGGTCACTGCGGAGCAGCGTAATTTCCAGCCGCCGATTGCGATAGCCCGGTGCGCCATCTCCCACGGGGTCGCGGTCCGATGCCCCCGTGAGGCGGCTAAAGCGCGCGGCCTCTACCCCGTGCTCCCCCATAACCGCATTCGCGATCAGCGCCCGCCCGCCCGTGAGCGCAAAGCCATCTGGCCCGCCCGCCACCTCGGGTTGGGTATCTACGTGGCCTGTCACAGCAATATCATTGGTGACCGTGCCAAGCACGCGGCTGATCATCTCCAGTAAAGCATAGAGCTTTTCTGTTGGCTGGTTGGTACCAAGTTCAAAAAGCGGCGAGTCCGGCAGATCAAAAATATCGATAATCAGGCCTTCATCCGTTACGCGCGTTGACACATGCTGGAGCAGCGGATCCTCGACCCAGCTTTCGCCGGTATTGCCGCGAAACATGTTTTCAACCGCCGCGAATTGCTGGTTGTCAGCGGCGCTGTTTGCATCGTCAGCCGAGGTGCCAGTCGCGCCCTCTTGCCCGCTCACATCCTCGGCCAGCTCGCCCACAGTGCCGCTTTGCGAATCGGTTTTGGTATCTTCGGAATAGACGGTCTCGCCGCCAAACATTCCCGCACCGCCACCATTTTCGGAGAAAAGAGGAATACCGGGGTTGAAATAAGCCGCGATTCCCTGCCGTTGCTCCTCACTGGTGGCATTGAGCAGCCACATGAGCAGGAAAAACGCCATCATCGCGGTTACAAAATCGGCATAGGCCACTTTCCAAGCCCCACCATGATGGCCCCCCGCAATGACTTTTTTTCGTTTAATAATGATGATCGGGCGCAAATTGTCCCCTGAATTCCCAGCCATATCGGCCCCCATATTTTCCACTTCCCGAGGCCAATATAGAGGCCGAAACGTTACCGAAGCGCTAATAGGCACATTCTCCTTGCCACTATAGTTAAGCCCGCGTTAAGCATTGCTCATGACCCATAAAACACTAGCCCTCACCATGGGCGACCCCGCTGGCATTGGCCCCGAAATCACGCTCAAATCTCTGGCAGCCCTGCCGGACCCTTCTATATTTCCTATATTAGGCGATACGATGGTGATGCGCCAAGCGGCCAAATCTTTTACCGCGCCACTCCATGAAATGGCCGATATCACCGACCGCGTTGCGGGGGCCTTCAACCTGCTTTCCACCAGCCAGCTCACCGCCTTGCCCCCTGTGGGCGCGGTTTCAGCCGAGGCGGGCAGCGCGGCGTATGCGGCCATCACCAAGGGGATTGCGCTGTCGCTTAGCGGTGAGATTGCGGGTATCGTCACCGCCCCGATCCATAAAGAAGCGCTCAAGGCAGCGGGCCATAGCTACCCCGGCCATACCGAGATTCTGGCTGACCACGCGAACGCAGACGTGGCGATGATGCTAGCCAATGACGACATAAAAACTGTGCTGGTGACCATCCACATGGCCCTGCGCGACGCCATTGACGCCGCCGATTACCCCGCGCAAATTCATGCGATCAAGCTGGCGCAGCAGGGCTTGGCGGCCATGGGCGTGCCAAACCCGCGCATCGCCGTGGCGGGCCTAAACCCCCACGCAGGCGAAGGCGGCCGCTTTGGCGACGAGGAAATCCGCATCATCTCTCCGGCCATTGCAGCGATGCAGGCCGAGGGCCTGAATGTGAGCGGCCCATGGCCCGGCGACACGGTTTACATGATGGCCCGCGAGGGAAAATTCGACGTGGTGGTCGCGCAATATCACGACCAAGGCCTGATTCCGGTAAAGTATCTCGGCCTTGAAAAAGGCGTCAACATCACGCTCGGCCTGCCCTTCATCCGCACCTCACCTGACCACGGCACCGCCTTTGATATCGCCGGCCAAGGCCTGGCCGACCCCGCAAGCATGATTACAGCCCTAAACACCGCAGAAAAGCTCTTGAAAGCGCACCCCTAGCCCGCTAAACCGCGCATTATGCCCCATTAGCTCAGTCGGTAGAGCAACTGTTTCGTAAATAGTAGGTCGGCGGTTCGAATCCGTCATGGGGCACCATTTTTTGATCTCGCGGCGCATGGCACCTCCGATGGGACGGCAAACAGTGGCGGGAGCATATGGCCATACCCTTGGGGGCCAGTACCGTCGTGCCCGCACGACGCGCGCCAACGAGGTGGCCCACAGGGTCGCCGAGGAGGGGCGGATTCGCTTAGTGCTCGCTGCCCAGCCGTCCGGTTTTGATGTCATAATCCACCGCCACACGGTAATGGGGGTCGTCCTCGGCATCGATCATAAGCTGGCCCGCATTGCTGAGCAGCTTGTGGCAATCAGGGGTCAGATGGCGCAGTTGCAGGCGTTTTCCGGCGGCCTGATACTTGGCGGCCACGGCCTCAATCGCTTGCAGGGCCGAGTGGTCAACCACGCGCGACCCCATGAAATCAAGGATAACCGTGTCAGGGTCGTTTTCGGGGTCAAACAGCTCAATGAAGCTGCCCGCCGAGCCGAAAAACAGCGGGCCTTCGATCTCGTAAACCCTCGCGCCGGCTTCGCTTTCCGAGGGGCGTGGGCGGGCGTGGATGCGCGAGGCGGCGTTCCATGAGTAAACCAGCGCCGAGAAGATCACGCCGACAATCACGGCGGTCGCGAGGTCTTCGGCCACGGTCACGCCTGTGACCAGCAGGATCACCAGTGCGTCAGAGCGCGGCACGCGGCGCAGCACGCCGATGCTCTGCCACGCGAAGGTGCCGATCACGACCATGAACATTACGCCGACCAGTGCCGCCAGCGGGATCAGCTCGATCAGGGCGCTGGCAAACAGGATAAAGGCCAGCAGAAACAGCGCCGCCATAGTGCCGGAAATCCGCGTGCGGCCGCCGGATTTCACGTTGATCATAGATTGCCCGATCATCGCACAGCCGCCCATGCCGCCGAAGAACCCTGTCACTACATTAGCCGCGCCTTGGGCGAGGCTTTCCTTGCTGGCACCGCCGGTTTTGCCCGTCATAGTGCCAACAAGGTTGAGCGTGAGCAGGCTTTCGATCAGGCCAATGGCGGCGAGGATGAAAGCATAGGGGAAGATGATTTTGAAGGTTTCAAAGGTGAAGGGGACATCGGGAATTGCGAAGGTCGGCAGGCCGCCTTTCAGCGAGGCAAGGTCGCCGACGCGGGGCACCGGGATGTCCATGAAGATTACCAGCGCGGCGATAATACCGATGGCGGCGAGTGGTGCGGGGATGGCTTTGGTAACCTTCGGGGTGAGCCAAATGATGGCCATGGTGCCGATAACAAGGCCCAGTGTGAGCGCCAGCGTCGCCCCGCTCATCCAGACCTTCTCGCCGTTTTCGCCGACGATCTTGAACTGCTCCATTTGCGCCAGAAAGATCACAATCGCGAGGCCGTTTACAAAGCCCAGCATCACCGGATGCGGCACCATGCGGATGAATTTACCCAGCCGAAAAACCCCCGCCAGCAGTTGCAAAATGCCCATAAGCACCACCGTCGCAAACAGGTATTGCACGCCGTGGTCAGCGACCAACGCCACCATCACCACCGCCAGCGCACCCGTCGCGCCAGAGATCATGCCCGGGCGGCCACCAAACAGCGCTGTAATCAAGCCGACCATGAAGGCGGCGTAAAGGCCCACCAGCGGGTCCACCCCTGCCACAAAGGCAAACGCCACAGCTTCCGGCACCAAGGCCAGCGCCACCGTCAGCCCCGAAAGCACCTCGGTTTTGAGCTGGCCAAGGCTAAGGCGGTCAGCGCCGCTGCGCTGGCCAACCAGCTTTTTGGCATAGTCCGAAAGGGTCAAAGGGGGGGGCGTGTTGGGCATGTTTAAAATCCTGTGTTAAGCGCCAGCCAATACAGGAGTGCCGTTAAGAGATAAAGAGCTTAAGTGTCGCTGGCAGGTGAGCGCGGGGCAGGATGCACAGCAGCGGCTGGGCCGGATTGGTAAGGCTGATCTCGGGCGCGGTGGTGTGGTTGGAGGTGCTGATTTGGGCATTGGGCGCGAGGCGCAGGCCATCAATCGGCCATGCAAGGCCTTGGCTGGTAACGCCCGCCACCGGCCCCATGGGAAACAGCGAAAGGCGGGTGCCGAGCGGGAGGGCTAGGCGCGTGGTGGCGGGCAGGCGAAACACAAGGTCGGTCTCGCCGATGAGCACCACGTTTTGCGGGGTTCGCACCAGCGCGTTCAGCGCAGCCAGCTCGTGGTCTAGCCGCCCGCCAAGAAAGCCGATGCCGATGATCAGCGGGGCATTTATGGTGCCAAGGCACTTCTCGAAATCGGTGGTGTTTTGGTCGGGTATCCGCACGGTTTGGCCGCGATAATCCGGCGGGCAGGAATCCATATCGCCGATCACCGCCCCGGGCTGCAAACCATGAGCCAAGGCCGCCTTTATACCCCCGTCTGCCGCCACCACAGCCGCGCAATGGGGCCGCGCCAAGGCCACACCCGCCGCCTCTACCGGCCCATTGCCAACCAGCAAAACGGGTGTGCTAAACTTCATTTTTCCGCGTCGGGGTCCGCCTTGCCCACGCCGAGAAAAACGAACTTGAAGGGGAGAATCCACGCAACGCCGAGGAAAATGTAAACCGGCAGCTCCAGCCAAAAAGGCAAGCGCTCCATCAGGCTCATCACCCACCAGACAAAGCCGATATAGGCGGGCATGCCGACCACCAAAATAAACATAGACCAGCGCCGGCGGGATTTATAGGAAAGTGCCATGGAGTGTCCTTTTCGTTTCCGGCCAACCTAATCATTTAGGCGCGGGCGTCAATGCGGCGTGTGATGGGGCGAACCCCACCCTGCACCTAGTCCGCAAACGGATCTGTCACCAAAATCGTGTCTTCCCGCTCGGGCGAAGTTGAAAGCATGGCCACAGGGCAATCTATCAGCTCTTCCACACGGCGGACATATTTGATGGCCTCAGCGGGCAGGTCGTTCCAGCTGCGCGCCCCAACCGTACTTTCCGACCAACCCTTCATGGTTTCATAAACCGGAGACACGCGGGCCTGTTGGTCAGCCGCCGTTGGCAGATAATCCAGCCGTTTGCCGTCCAGCTCGTAAGCCACGCAGATTTTCAGTTCTTCCAGCCCGTCGAGCACATCAAGCTTGGTAAAGGCAATGCCGTTCACGCCGTTAATAGCGCAGGTCTGGCGCACCAAAACCGCATCAAACCAGCCACAGCGACGGTTGCGCCCCGTAACCGTGCCCTTTTCATGGCCAACCGTAGCGAGGTGTTCGCCCACTTCATCATCCAGCTCACAGGCAAACGGCCCTTCGCCCACCCGCGTGGTATAAGCCTTTACAATCCCCAGCACGAAATCCACCGCGCCCGGCCCCATGCCGGTGCCCGAAGCGGCCATGCCGGCGGTGGTGGTGCTTGAGGTCACAAAGGGATAGGTGCCAAAATCAACATCCAGCAGCGAGCCTTGCGCGCCCTCAAACAGAATGCGCTTTCCGGCTTTGCGTTTTTCGTTCAGCACCTTCCAGACAGGGGCCGCATAGGGCAGCACACTCGGCGCGATTTCCAGCAGCTTGGCCTTCAACGCCGCCGCGTCAATCTCCTCCAGCCCGAGGCCATTACGCAGGGCATTATGGTGGGTGAGCAGGCGTGAAATGCGCAAATCAAGCGTGGCTTCATCAGCCAAATCAGCCACCCGAATAGCGCGCCGCCCGACTTTATCTTCATAGGCTGGCCCGATGCCCCGCCCTGTGGTGCCGATTTTTGCAATCGAATTCTGCGCTTCCCGCGCGCGGTCCAGCTCGCCGTGAATCGGCAGGATAAGCGAGGTATTTTCCGCGATCATCAGGTTGTCATGGGTAATGCTCACGCCTTGGGCCGAAAGCTTGGCAACCTCCTCGACCAGCGCCCACGGGTCCAACACTACGCCATTGCCGATCACCGAGAGCTTGCCGCCGCGCACAATGCCGCTGGGCAGCAGGCTAAGCTTATAAACCTTGCCATCAATCACCAAGGTGTGGCCTGCATTATGCCCGCCCTGAAAGCGCGCGATCACATCGGCGCGCTCACTGAGCCAATCCACAATCTTACCCTTGCCCTCGTCGCCCCATTGCGCGCCGACTACAACTACATTGGCCATCTCATGCCCCTTGGTTAGGAAGTTA
>Ga0256840_1001778_pt1 | contig 19703 bp, 16 predicted proteins | sample 355202metaG_FD_185969 | JGI IMG/M metagenome (GOLD analysis project Ga0256840, IMG submission 185969) | Hydrothermal vent microbial communities from Mid Atlantic Ridge, Atlantic Ocean - 355-202 | ecosystem: Environmental > Aquatic > Marine > Hydrothermal vents | place: Atlantic Ocean: Mid...
GTAATTTTAAAATCATCCTTATGTAAAATATCTCTGATACTACTTAATACATCTTTCTCTTTACCATGAGTTTCAATACCTCTAAGTTTTGGCATAATTTTTTGCACCAGTTGCTCTTCAAATGCTAATTTTACATTTTTAGCCAATAAGTTATCATCTCCAATATTTTGAATAACTAATGGATGATTATTTATATAGTACTCCATAGACTGCCATACCCTATGCCCTATTGCTCTTCCTGTAGGTGTCAATTCTTTATTGATTTTATTTGATATTTCTCTATATTTTTCTAATATTTCTTTTTTTTCATTTACAAATAAAGATTTTGTTTGAACCCATTTGTTCCAAGTGTCTTTATGTAGATATTCAAACTCTTTTATTTGATCTAAATTTCTAAGTTTGGCTCTACTTAACAATTTCTCTGGTCGTGGGAAGTTAATAGAAAAACTTCTATCTAAAACTTTATCTGACAGTGATTTTGTAGTTTCATCTTCATTCATTGTTCCTATCCAAAGCACATTTCTCTCTAATGGTAAAGGATAGTTCATACCAGCACCTAATTTAATATCAATATTAATACCTTTTGCACCTCTTCGTTGTTCAAACTTACTCAAAAATTCTGCAAAATACAGTTCTATATGTGACAAGTTCATTTCATCAAGAAGAATTATATTCATACCCTCATTCCATCCAAAGGGCATATCATTTTTACTTTGTGATGTTTGAAGTAAAAACTTCAAAATATTGTAAGAATCAAATTTATTCTCAATTGTATTGTAGTACCCAAGCATTGATTCAGGAGAATCCCAAGTTGGCTGAACTGCTTCATTAAGAAAGTTAAAGCCTCCAAAATGTGAATAGAGTTTTGGTAATTCAGATTTTCCTGTCCCACTTACACCAGAAAGTACAGCAAGTGGAGAGTAGTCTGCACTTTTTAGTGCTGTATGGAATGAATAAAGTAACCTTTTAGGGTATTCAACACCATACTCTTTCATATTTTTCTCCATAGAATCAAGCCATTTTATTTCATCTGTTGCATTCATTTCATTTTCAAGTTTTCGCTCTAAGTATAGTTCTCTTTTTATATCTTCAACTCTCAACTCTTTTTCTTTTGCTTGTGTAAATAACTGATTCATACTATTAAGCCTATTTTGTAATATTTGATTTTCTGATTTATGGAAATCAATCTCTTTTAGCTTTTCAATCAAAATGGCTTTTTCACTCTCTAACTGTTCTATTTTCTCTATTTTAACCCTAAAATCTCTATTTTCTAAATATAGCTCTTTTAATTTTTCTTCATTAGCCTTACTATCTTTATCTATCTGTATTTTTAAGTCATTCTTTTGTTTTATAGTCTCTTTCAATAAATGACGTAACCTGCTAATCTCACTTCTTTTTTCTTCTAATTCTTGAGGCAAATCTCTATCTTCAAATTTTTCATATTGATTTAACTCATCTCTTAACTCATCAAGCTCATCTCTTAATCCTTGATTATGATTTTCATGAGCTTGTAACTTTTGTTTAAGAGTTTTTAACTCTTCATTAACTTTATCTTTAGCTTGAGAATATAATGAAGTTTCTTGTGAAGTTAAATATTTTTCTTTGGCTATAAGTTCATTCTCTTTAATTTTTAAATCACCATCTCTTTGAATAAATCCATCTTCTTTTTTTTGTATCTCCTCTGCTTTCTCTTTATACAACTGTTCAATTTTCTTATTTGTCTCTTCAAGCTTTTTTACTTTCTGCTCTTCTTTCTGATTAATAAAAATTTCTTTAGCGTCTTCTAACTCTTGTTTATGTAAATTTAATAATTTTTCTTTTTCTGAATCAAATAGCTCTTTCTCTTGTGTAAATATTTTTTCTGACTGCTCAACTTTTTGTTGCCATTCGATAAGCTTTAATTCTTTTTGTGTTAAGTCATCTAATTTGCTATTCACTTTATCATATTCACTTTTTATATTTTCTAAAAATTCAGTTTTTAGTTGTGTTATAATCTTTATCTTTTGCTCTTCAAGTTTAGTTTTATGATTTAACTCTTCTTGCTTTAGCCTCTCTTTTAAAGAATTTTCTTGCTCTTTTTCATTTTGTTTAAACTCTTCTTTTTCTTGTTTTAAACTTTTATTCTGTTTAACCAATTCCTCTTTAAATAAATCTAAATATTTTTTCTTAATATTAAGTTTCTCTTCCTCATTAAGGTTATCATGTTTTATATCTAAACTTTTACATAGTTTATTAACTACCTCAGGTTTTATATTTAACTCTTCTGCCAATTGTTTTTTTGTCATATTATCTCTCTTCCATAAGTTTTTTAATGTAGTTAAAACTACTATTTTTTAATTTTTGTAACTCTTCTTTTGTTGTCTTCTCAACCTCTTCTACTGTAGGGGTAGAATGTTTTCTTTTAGACAAAACTGTTTGTATCGTATTTATTATTTCTATATCTATCTCTTTTTGATAATAGAGATAAACTAAAAAGTAAGCTCCTAAACTAGCATTCTTATTGCTTTGTGCATTTTTAATATTAGGAGGACTAACCGACAGCAAACTAATCTCTAAATTCTTTTCATCTATCTTTTCTATAATTTCATTTTTATTTTTTATATCTTTTGTATTGGAGTAAAGTATGGTAACTAGATTTTTAAAAATATATTCAAAAGATGAATATAACTGATTGACTGTCTCTTTAACAATATTATATTTATTGTGTTCAAAATCGAGTTCATTAATATAATAATTTACAGAAATCAAATTGTCTTTTATCTCTTGTGGTAATTCTCTTATCACGTCAATAGATAGTTCTTTTTCTAAATCGATAAAAGAGTTTTGGAAATATATATCATCATCATTTTCTTCTATAAGAGTTTCAATATTTTTTTGTTTTACTTTTAAAATAAGAGATATGGTTGTATAAACTATATCTATAAAATTCTCTATATCCTGCTGTTCAGTCTTTTTTAAAGTATCTTCTTTCTGAGAATGCTTTAAGCCATTGCGTATGTTAAATAAATCACTAAGTGTATACAAAAAGTTTGGATATTTTAATGCCACTGCATACAATTCACTTTTTTTATAAAGTAAAGATTTAGCAAAAAACTTTTGTAAATTATTAGATTTAGAAACATTGAAAATTGGTAGTCTATCTGTCTCTAATTTAAATCCAACCTTTTCTGCTAACTCATACAGACTCTTTTTATTTTTCAAACTAACTGTATCATTAAGCTCTTTAGTAAACACTTCAAAAGCTTTTTCTATAGCATCATATAAAGATGTTAATAAATACTCTTTAAACTTTTTAACCTTATTTTTATCTTTTTCTTTTTTTAATTTTTCTAAATTTACTTCTACATTTTTAATATTTTTAAAAACATCTGAGAAATTTTTTATCTCTTTTTCAAAAGGTACACTTACCCTATAATTATTGTTATCTGAACTATGCTTTAATCCATCTCTAAAATGAGATACAAGTTCTTGATGTTGATTTTCATATATTTTTCTAAACAAAGTAGAATAATCATTAGTAAATCCATTAGTCACGACAATAGAATCAATACTGTTTTCTGGAATAAATAGCTTAGCATGAAGATAAATTAACTCATTGCTATTGACTAAATCTATCTTAAAATTTTGATAATCTATCTTTTGAAAATTATCATAATCTTTTTGATTATGAAGATAGATAGTCTTTATAATATCTTCTGTTGTTAACTTTCTAGCTCTATTACTAAAGTTATTAACTAAAAATGCTTCTGTATCTCTTTTGGATGATATATCTTGTTTAAATGATATTTGTCTATATATATTTTCGTTAAACTTCTTATCTTTTTCAGGATCGGAAAACTTATTAATATCTTTTGTAACAATTGGCAATAACTCGCCTGTATATGCCTCTTGGTAAAATATATAGATACTAACCTCACTATCTTCAATATCTTTATTATAATCTAAATTTAAATCTTTTAAGCGTTTTATTACCGAACGAATAATATCTTTGTTTTCAAAGCCTAATAAAGAGGATAGTCTATTTATATCATTCAACAAACTATCATCTAAATTAGTAAGCTCTAATATAGTCTCTTCTAAAAAATTTAACTTTTTTCCTCTTGAAGTTTCAATTGGAACTTTATAAATCCAACAAGGAATCAATAAATCTTTTTTTAAACTATATTCTATACTATCTTCATAAGATTCTATACTTAAAATTTTCATAGCACTTTCCCCTCTATTTTACATAACTGTAGAAAATTATATAACTCCTCAACATCTTGTTTAGCTCTATGGCTATCAAAAAACTTTAAATCTCCTACTACTATTAAACTTTTTTTCTGACGGCTCATACTTACACAGAGCCTATTTTTTGAAATTAAAAATCCAAAAAGATTATAATCTTTTAATTTATCAGTTATTGTTTTTATATCTCTACTTCGTACAATAGACAAAAATACAATATCAAATTCCATACCTTGGAATGAATCAACTGTTCCTATTTTAAGTCTATTTTTAAAAGAGTTTCTCTCCTCTTTGGAAAACTCTTTATCAAGTTCAGATTTTATACTATTTACTTGATTTCTATAAAAAGTGATAATTCCAAAACTAAGTTCTTTACCCTCTTCTGAAAGTATCCACTTTTTTAAATACTCTATAACTCTCCTAGATTCACACTTCCTGCTCCATGCTCTTTCTTCTTTGCATTCTTTGCTGTTCTCAACATCTATCCAAACAGCAGGAACATTCTCTATTCCTTTTAATTTTTGAGAAAAAAACTTTTCTACATCTTGCAAAGGAGACTCAAATCTTTCATCATATTTATCATAAAAATTATTACTAATAAACTCTCCTAGTAACGGATGAGTTCTATATTGGTTATCAAGTGTAATTTCTCGTTTAATTCCATCATAACTTTCAAGTTTCTTGGCTCTATCTTTCAAATATCCAAACATACTTTTTGTTATAAAGTCATCTTCACTTAGTTCACTATCTTTTATTACATTCTCATCAACGATATGAGGAAGTTGTCTATGGTCTCCTACCAATATAATTCTTCTTTTTGCTAAAACCATAACAATCAGTAAATCCATCGGCGATACTCTTGCTGCTTCATCTATGATAACCGTATCAAAAGTTACATATTCATCATCTCTATTTTTTTTCTCTTTCGAGGCATGAGAAGATTGTCCTGTTGTAGCAGAGAATACAAAACTATACTCTTCTATAAGTGACTTTAATGCAAAAGGGTTGTTCTCTAACTCATTAAGATAATTGGCTAAAACTGTACTGATTTTATCTTTTTCTGTACCACCCATAGACAACTCTTTTTTGACCATATCAATCAATTGGATTATTTCATCATTTGGTTTTTCTGATTTGAAAATAGCTTTAGGATATAACCTATTAATAAGATTGTACTTTAATTTTTGTAACTCTTTAAGATAAACTTCTAAATTATTAGCTGTGTTTTGTAAAATACTTCTCTCTTCTTTAGTTAATAGTTTCCCTAAATCAGATACCAATAAATCTTGATTTCTATTTTTACCATCATCTTTAAATCCAAGTGCTGTAGTTCTTAAAGCATAGATACTTTTTAAACTTTTAGTATTATCTAGCTTTGATGACTTTAGACTAACTAGTAACTCTTCTGCTTTAGTAAGTGTTTTGTTATCTAAAAAAGTTGATAACTCATAAATAATATATTTGAGTAGTTTCATTGAAAATCGATGTGATGGAGTTTGAATATAAATATTAAAATATTTTTCCAGTTCTAAAATCTTTTGATGATTACTAAGTTCTGGCAAATTCTTTTTTACCTTTTCTGAAATCTCACTACTCCATTTTATAATATTCTCAAAAGAAACCATATCTACTATACTGGTGGATTTTTTTCCAAACTTTGGCGTGGGTAATCCATTAACATTAAGTCGTGAGATAATATTTTCAACAGCATCATGCTGAATACCTGTTACAAGAATTTCTCCTTTTGTTTTTTCACTCTTATCGGAAAGTTCATTTAGTCTCTCTATAATAGCTGTAACAATAGTAGTCTTTCCTGTTCCAGGAGGTCCTTGAATAACGGCTATATCAGGAGTATTTAATGCTATATCAATAGCTTTTACTTGATTAGGAGTCGGAGGATTTGTCTCAAAAATCTTTTTATTTATCTCCTCAGATAAAGGTTCTATTCTTCTGTTTTTTTTATTTTTCTGATAGTTTTTTATATTCTCTGTATCTTCAATAATAAGTCCCAAAAATGGATTAGCACTTTTCCCTGTAAGTAATCTTTTTCTTGCTTCTAACTTTCTCTCTATCTGTATTTTATCTCCATAAATAGACAATATAATTTTTTTATTTTTCAATTTAGATATATTTTTATCACTCTTTATCGTAACAAATCCATGCTCTATTTTTGAAACTTGCAAAGTTACAATCTTTTCTCTTTTTACTTGTAATGTTTCACTCTCTTCAAGTTGTGCCATATAGTCAGTCCAAGAGAGACTATCTTTTATATAATTAGGAAGTTCATCAACAAAAGATATATTGTCATTTTCAGTTAAATCTTCAGGTATAGATTCAAATTTCAAATCATAACCATCTCCAATTTTATTAGAACTCAATAATTTTAACTCTCCTATATGTTGAGCTTTAGTGAGAAGCATCTCTCCTTCTAATTTTGAATATTCATCCCATTTTTTTAAATAACTGTCATCACTTTCTACAATATTCCCTAAATCTTTTGCTATTCTCTCACTTACTAATCCATTTTTAAACTCTATATCTACTTTTATAAGTTGCAGAGAGTCTTTTTTTATACTGTTTCTAAAAGAGACCAGTTTAGTAGCTGTAAACCTATAATCTCCACTTTGTGTAATATCTTTTTTAACAGGCAAATGAATATTTTCTCCATGAATAGAAAAAGCCAAACCCTTTTTTTGAGATTCTATTTTTTGTAAATTTTCATGATTTTCTTCTATATATTGTTCTTTTTTTTCATCACTAAGTTTGTTACTTTTATCAATTTTCTTGATATTACTACCAATCTTAAATAGTTCCTTTTCAAAAACTTCATTCTCAGATGACGCAGCAGTTGAAACTAAAAAATAGGATTCATCATTAATTTTAAATGATATTTTTTCTTTTAATACTTCTGCTAATTTATTTATGTCTTTATATTTTATAAGCTTTCTTTTTTTAGCCGTTTCTAAAATTTTTTCATCAAGTGAAATATAAAATGGTGTATACATTTCTTTAATAGGATATGCAAAGAATATAATCTCCATAGTAAAAAACTTATCTCTTATAGACTCAATAATATTTATAACAGCTGTATAATTTTTAGTTTGAAAGAAAAAATCAATCTCATCTAATTTACTTTTATCAATTATCTCAATCTTAAATAACTTATTGTTTGTAAATACAGAATAACCATTATCATACTTTAAAAACCCAAGTCCAACTTCTACTCTAGTTTGATTTAAATTCTTCACTTCAACTTTAAAAAATGTATCTGTTTTAATTACATCTAAAATCATTGTTTAATCTCGATTTCAACTAATATATTTATTTTGTCTTTAACTATTATTTCCATGCCATCTTCTATTTTTTTTAAACCAACTCTTTTTCTACTGTTAACCATAGGTGTGTTTGATTCAAAGTATATCACTTCATTTTCTTTCTCAAAATTAAGGTCAACTCTAGTTTTTTTGGAAAAAACTATCTTTAAAAAAGAATCATCAATCTTTAGGAAATCAAGAGATTTAAAAAGATAAAGAGGTAGTTCTATACTTTTAGTATTCTCTGTCATTTCTTTAACAAATTTCCATCTCTCTTCTATTTTTTTATTATCTTTATATAAATATGATGTTGCTATTAATCTTTTAGGTTTTGAACTGTCACAATAAGGACAAATATCAAATTTATCATCATAATAACTCATATTGCAGTTTAAACATTTTATAGTTTTAGTCGCTGCCTTTTCTAAAGATTCAATCCATAAAGGAAGTGTTGGTCTTTGGAACTTATCTCTTTTACCTTCTTCAAAAAGTTTATGAAACAGTTGACTTAATTCATCTGTAATCGTTAAAGTATGTCGTAGCCCTGACTTACTTTTATTTGAGTCATCATTACTATCCTCTATCCAAGGTAATTCCCATTGTTCTTTTTTTTCTTTATCCTCACTATCCCAATCAGCTTCTCCATTAGACGCTCCATTAAAGGGATGGGTTGTGGTCAAAGTCAAAAATGAAAGTATCCCAAAAGCATAAACATCACTATATAAGGAATTTGGCTCTCCATTGACAACTTCTGGAACTTCAAAATTTGGAGTATAAACAATATTTTCATTAATTGATTCATATTCAATATTATCAGCATCAATCAAATACACTAAAGGTATTTCATCGTTATTTATAAAAATATTATTATGAGAAGTATCAAAATAGATAAGACCTCTAACATGAAGCCTATATAAAGTTATTGCTAATCTACTTAAAGTGTAGAGTCTCTTTCTTAGTCCACCTGTCTTTAAATAATAAGCAAAATAGAAAGCACTTCTTTTATCTTTTTCACTAAAAGACTGTAAGAACTCAGGCATAGTAATTTTTTCTGCTTCTTCTTTTGATACTTCACTAGGAAAGAGCGTTGAAAATGGTCTCATTCCATCTAAAAGATTCATAACATATCCAGCTTTATTTTTTATAACTGCTAATGGTATGGCTATGTTAATATCATTTGGGAGTGGTTTAAATATAAGTCTCTTTATTGTTTTATGAAATCTTTTTATCTCATTTTCATCAGTAATGGTTTTTTCATTTGATAATGCTATTTTTATTACCGTATCAGCATCTTTTGTTTTATAAACAACTCCTTGTCCACCACGACCTAATTCAGCATCAAGATAGTGAATATTATTAAACTCATCAATATACTTACTCATGTTGTTCCTTTAGGAGTGCTACTATAGTTTTATCATCAGTATGTCCACGAACGGGCCAATTTCCTAACCATTTTTTAATTTCATAAGTTCTTTTACTTGATGATACATTTTTATAATTCAAAAGATACTTTTCAAAAAAGTCCAATAATTTATCTCGCTTTATATCTTCTGATATTCCATCACTACAAATAACTATATAATCAACTTCTAACTCATCATAAATCTGCCAATCAATCAAAGTTTCTCTTCCAAAAGGTGTTGTGTAGTTAGTAAAAGAGTCTTTATCTTCTTCAATAAGTAAACTATTTTTTCCAAAAACAGCTATAGCTCCATCTCCTACCCTACCAATATATACTTTTTCATTTTTAACAATTACAAAAAGCAGAGTTGTTGATGTTTCATCCTGACTATAGGGATATATATTAATGTTCCATAAACTACGAACTAAAGGCTCAAAGAGTTTAATATCTTTAGAAAAATCAAATATCTTACTTGCTTGAACAATAGACTTTGTTAATGCACTCGAACCAATATGAGAATATTTCTTGCTACCCAAGCCATCACATACAACCCCTACAATCCCCCAACTATACTCTTTAACTACAGAAGAGTCTTGATTTGGAACACCATTTTTAATATGTAGAGGACCAATTTGGGAAACACCCCAACCTTGCCACTTATTAATCCCAGTCATCATCTTCATCCTCTTCTTCTTGAATATTGTTAGCATTGTTTATAAACTGTAAATATGCTAAAGCCTCTATAATATTTTCAGGTTCAAACACATTTAAAGATACTTTTTCTAAGTTATAGATATCAGCATCTACACCAATTGAAATAGAAACTGTATTATCTAAAATTTCCTCATCAAACAGTCCATCACTTACCAATATATTCCCCATAAGGTTCTTACTTTTAATAAAATCACTCAATAAATTAACATTGATATTTTCATCAAATTTTATTGAGTGAATATCCCTAACTATATTTCCATCAAACTTATACACATCACTTTTAAGACTATGAAATTCACAATAATTTTGAATAGATTTAACAACATAAATTGCACCACTATCTTTACCAATTTCAGACATACTTCCTGAAGTATCTATAAAAATATTAATCATTCTCTCCCCCTATATAATTTTAAATATCTCATCTCTGAAGTAATTAAATTTGAAAAAATAGCTTGATTTTTAGGAATTGCTTTCAACATAGAACTATGTGAAACAGATAAAATAGCATTCGTACTTTCTTCATTTAAATTAAAACCTAATCTCAATTCAAAAAGTAATAAAAAATCTCGAAACTTAACTTGACTTCTTTTAAAATTATCAACAAAAATTATGGTATAAATATTCTTTTTATAACCATATTCAACTAACTCTTTAAACTTATCTGCCACAGATAACTCTTTTTGTAACCCACTATAGCCTTGCTTAGGATGAAGCTCTTGATAGCCATCAAAACTATCAATAACAATAAAGCTATTATCTTCTAAAGCACGATTAAATATACTTTCATCACAAGTATCTATATCAACTACAATATCATCATCTTGATTGAGATAATAAATCTTATTTAACTTTTTATTGTTTAAAAAATTCATTATTAAAGAATTAATAATATTCTGTTTTTCTTGTTTTCCTCTCCCAGAGATTATTAGGTTATTTCCAATCTCTCGCTTAAAGCTGATTTTAAAATCATTCTCTGTAAAGTTTAACTCTTGACCTATAAGTAATTTAAAATTCTCATTTATGAAAGAGGATTCATCAGGAAAAGTTGGTTGATACTCTCCATTGTAAATCTTTATTTTTTTATTATAGTTTTTACTATTTATCAAGTTTAACAGTTTCTCTAAATTCTCTCTTGAAGCAAAAGGAATGAATATTTTTTTATTTCCATCTTTCATTCCTCCCATATCATTATAAATAGCTTCTGGTTTTCCTTTTAGTTTTGCAGCTTCTGTATTTTGTGTACTTAAAACAGCCATAGAGTCCTCTTCACTCATAACCAAGGCTATTCTATTACCTATTTGACTTTTTAGCTGTGACATAGAGTTTGCTTCTATCCCTTTTAAGGTCTGTGTAGACAATATTAAGTGAATACCATAGCTTCGACCTTTTCTCAAAATTTCGACAAAAAGTTTTTCAATTTTTACTGAGTCTTTTGTAGAAAAGAGTACTTGAAACTCATCTATGACAATAATAATTCTTGATAATTTTTTTCCTACCTCTTCACGATATTCTTTAAAATCTTTAACATTTCTCTCTTTGAAAAGTTCTGCCCTCTTGTTTTTTTCTTCTATGATAAATTGTAAAAAGGTGTATCCATAATTAATATCACTATGAATTGCAATTAAAGAAGAGTGTATAAGAGGTGGATTTACATAGCTATTAAACTCAACACCTTCTTTATAATCCAAAAGATATAATTCTACTTCATCAGGAGAGTAGTAATAAGCAATATTTTGAATAATAACATGTACTAAATTTGATTTTCCACTTCCACTTCTTCCACCAATTAATGTATGATGTTCTGAATTATCTGAACCTATTTCAAAAAATACTTTTTCCTGATTCTTATCCCATCCAATTGGTACTTTTATGCCATCTACTGAATTGTTAGACCATAACTCTCCATCCCAAAACTCATCAATTTCACCTTTAATTTTAGAGTCCTCAGCATAAAAGTTATTTATATTATCTATTAACTTTTGCAACTCATTTTTATTGGGTAACAATTCTAATTTATCTTGAAAATTCAAATGTTTAAACTTCTCTTTAAACTTAAATTTTATATTTTCAAACTCTTCTCCATATTCAAGAAGATGACTTTTTAACTCATCATTCTTTTCATTATCATGAATTAATATAAGAGGCAATATCCCAGCTTTTGGACCAAATTGAATAATTCTATTTAAATACAACATACTATTTTTTGTAAATTGTTCAGGAACACCCATTACAACAATAATTTTTAAAGGTAAAATAGATTTTGGATTTTTTTGATTATATTCATTCCAATTTTTATATCCTGTCAATTGTTTTTGTATAAGACTTTCTAAATAGTCTGCTACATATCTTAGACTCTCTTCTATCTCATCACTATATGTCAAAATACGCTGATTATAGATAAAGTCATTTGCCAGAATACCTCTCATAAAAGACAATGATTTCCCCAAGTTTAAAGTATCAATTAATACCAATTCAATTTTTTTCAAAGGAGACACTTGTAATATTCTTAAAATAAATTGCTGAATATACGATATGCTATTCATATCAAAAGAGTACAATGATTTATTAATTGGAAAATTAAATATTCTAGGAATAAAAATTTCTTTCATAAAGTCTGTAGAAACTTTTAATCTTCCAAACACTATAAAGTTTGGAAATTTTTCTTTTTTAGTAATACTTAACTCTGTTAAGTGTGGTTGTGTACTTCTTATGCTTTTTATTTTTTTATCTAATAGCTTGATATTCTTTTTAAATTCTTGTTCAAAAACATCTTGAACTTTTTGAATTCTCTCTTTTCTCTCTTTATATTTGGTCGTGGGTAAAGTATCGGCAGGATAATCTTTTTCAATTGCATCTATTTTAGAATCTCTCTCTTCTATAGACTCCTCTAAGTTAGTTAAATATTGTAAATACTCTTTCATGAAAATCCTATTATATTTATGGGAATATTGATTTAGCTTCTAGTAATAGCTGTTCTATTTGTAGCATCTGTATTGACTTGTCATTTTCCTCAACAATACTAATATGGTTTAAAACTTCTGAAATTGGTTCTAATATTGAACCATTTATAGAGCTTCCAAAAGCATCATTCACACTCTCGTTAAAAGTAGAAGATATTCTTAAAAACTCATTTTTAATTGATGTAAAACTTGCCATTAAAAACCTTTAATATAAAGTGTTGATATAGTTATCAAAAGTAGAAATAAAAGTCTTATTTTCATCTTCATGATTATAAAAATAGACTTTAGATTCATCTAAACTTATACATATATAATTACCAAGTCCATCTCTTCCAAAGGGGATACAGTCACCAAATATATCTTTTAAGTTTTCATATATATCATAAAAGGAGTCCTTGCTATTTTCATTGAAGTTTAAAATACTGTTTAACACATATAGCTCTTTTTCAATATCAAATTTATCTTTTATAGGAGAAGAAGCATTAGCATTTTTTAAGAAATCTATAAAATATTTTGGAAATTTTTTATTTATATAATTTTCCAATTTTTCTATACTTTTATTATCTAAATCAATTTTTAATTGCCATTCATTCATATCACTACCTTCTTTTTTTCCATAATGAATATCCCCCATCATGTCTAACCTTATCATGCTTGTTTGTCTCAACCAACTGCATTCTTCCTGGAGGAGGATTACCATCATGATGCCAAGTATAACCTTCAGGAGTTTTACCTATTTCAATCTGATTTAGCTCTCTTTTTGAAAATTGACTTTTAAACTCTTCATCTTCTTCAATTTTCTTTTTTAGACCACCATTACAAACTCTAAAATGCTTTTCTCTACTTTTTTCAAAATCCTTTGATTTAATAAGAATATCTATTTTACTGTCAAATTCAGGAAGCCTATATTTACTAATCTTGACCCCCTCCTCTTTAGCATATTGACTAGAACGAAAATTCTCTTTCAGACTTTGTAACTTTTTGGTATAAGCATCATTCAACTCTTTTTTTGATACATTTCCTTGCTTGTGTTGAAACAATAAATACTCATATCTTTCACTTGTAATATTTTGTTTAATATCAATATTTGAATTTTCATAGTTTTGAAATAAGTAATTTTCTAAACTTGATTTAGCGCTTGTTAATCTTACAGCTAATGTTTGATTTAATGAGTCTATTTTTGTTAAATTATTTGTATAGATTTTCTGCAAATATTCTAAAAGTTCTTGAACTTGATTATAACTTTTAGTAACAAGCTCAACTCTATTTTCCATTCTAATTCTTGACTGCCTAGCTTCTTCTAGCTCTTGTTCAGCCATCATAACTTCATGAGCAGTTGTTGCTACCTCAGAACTAGCAGAAGCTATTGCAAAAGGGTTACCTGAAGCCATAGCTGAGGATAATCTTCCCTCAGCGTGTAGGTGTTCAGCTACTTTTGTGGCTAAACCTCCTTCTTTATATCTTTCATTAATTTTAGCTACATCAAGCATACTATTGGAAACAGATAACTCTTGTTCAACTTCATTAAGTTTAGTATTCACTTCTTGCAAAGAGATATTGATTTCATTATCAGTTGACTCCAACAATGTCTGTGTATTTGATGCTAAAACATTTAAACTCTCAATATCTTTTACTAGAATCATTTAACTTCCCAAATACTCTCGTAATTGACTGGCTTTGATTTTTAGATATTCAACTTTTTCCAATGAATTATTTTCAAATTGATTTAAAACATTTAACAGTTCATTATAATCTTCTTCAAATGCAACTCTTTTCTCATCTTGCCAACTATCCCCTAATGTTCCAAAAGATTGATTTAAGGAGTTAGTAGCATCTTTTAACGTTTCTAAAAAACTCAACATTTGATTTGCAAAAGCATCCAACTCTTCAGGGTTATTTACAACTTGTGACATCTATATTTCTCCTTATATACTAAAACTATCTAGGTCATCCAAATCAATATCTCCACTATCCAAACTCTCTTTGATATTAATGGTTTGATTTTTATTAACAGACTTTGTTCTCTGTGTAATAGACATTGTGATTTTTTTAAATTCATCTATAATTTTTTCAGCATCTTCTGCATAAAACAATTCATTTTCACACCCAGATATAAACATATTTAATACACTTGTATCAGCACCACTTCCTACAGCCAATGCCATTCTGTCACATTTTTTTGTTCTACCACTATTGATAAAATCATCTAGTGGTTGCTTCCATGAATCATTTGGTCCACCATCTGATAACAAAATAATTGTTGGTCGATAATCTCTTCCTTTAAAAATATTTTTATCTTCAACCATAGCCTTAGCCATTTTTAAAGCAGTTCCCATAGGTGTTGCTCCACTCGTAGTAAGTGGTTGAAAATCAATTTTAGACACCTCTTCTAATTTAGTATGTACTTCTACTCTAGCACCAAAAGTAATAATAGATAATTTTATAAATGTCTCCATTGTTTCAGCTTTTTTAAAACTATTTATCATGGCTTCAACAGCTTTATTTAAAATAGTTATCTCATTTCCACTCATACTACTACTTACATCTAACAATAAAACTACTGGTATTGATTTTGGTTCTTCTACAACAAATTCTGATGGGTCAAATGCCATTTTTATTTCTCCTATTTTTTGTTAAAATTATTATATACATTCCATTACAATCATGCAATAAAGATTATATTTTCATTTAATATTTTTCTTTTGTTACGAGATATAAGCTTTTCTAAAATAAGGTACACAGTTATAATTAATGGTTGTTTTTTCATATTCAAAAAGAAGGAATATTATAATTTTTTCGTGAATATATTTTTTTAGAGACCTTAACTCTTGTAATAGGATTAAATCCCCATACTCTTCTTTGTTTAGGTAATTTAACTTGAATTGTTGTAAAGTTGTTTTTCATTGTATACTCCTTTAATACTTCATACCGATATTTTGTCACAAACACAAAGTGATACTCTATTTTATATATTGTATGACTACCATGTCTATACTCCATAATACCCTCTTTTTCTCAACATTATAGCACCTCTAGCATTTGGAGATAAATCTGTCCGTCTTCAAGACGGAGGTTTTAACCTTCTTGGGGACTAATAAATTATTGTTTAATAATAATAATTAACTAAGCTGATGTGCCAACACTTATTCAGACAGGGGAACTTAAATATTCCCAGTTAAAATAAAGAATAAGTGAGGAACAAATGAAACACACAAGAGAGTTCAAAGAGTCAGGCATACAGCTAGTTCTAAATAGTAATGAAGAGATAAAAACCATAGCTCAAGACTTAGGAATGAATGCCACATCAGTATTTTATAACAGACAGAGGCTTCATTCTACAAATGGCTATATGTCTCCAGTTAATTATGAAGCTAAGATGCTACAATATCAAATGGTTGCGTAATATTTAGGGGGACTTGTCTAAAATATGGGTAGCACATCAAAGCATACATGAAAAGAGGTTATAGAGGTAACTAAGTCACTATATAATGCTCCCCCTTTTTTATTTTTTAAAAGCTCTAGTATCGTATACAAATCCAAATTATTACGAGCAATCCTATCAAGACATGTCACTAAAAAATATCTCCTTCACGAACAAAATCCAAAGCATTTTCTAACTCTACCCTATCGGTTCTTTTTGTTCCACTCTTTTTCTCTTCAAATATTTTCTCACACCCAGCTCTTTTTAAAATTTCAATCTGAGCTTCTAAGTTTTGACCTGTACTACTAGCTCTTGCATATCCAACTTTCATTTTAAACCTTACTTTATCTAAATGTATTATATTCTTTTAGACTTAATGAGATAGTTTAGTGAGACTTGATTTGAGATAGTTTATTTTGGAATTGTATAAAAATAAGTTTTGTATCTCAAAAAGTACACAATCCTAAAAAGACACTAATTTATAGGATTTTCATAGCTCTAATAAACAAACCCAAACAGCCAAAGTGGAATTTTATTACCACTTCCTATCTCTATATCGTCAGCTACTACAAACGAATTAGGTAGATCTTTTATCTGCTTAAACCCTTTACTTTTCCCACCAACTTCAAAAGTATATTTTTCATCCACTAAAAAATCACCCTTTTTAGGAATAGCCACTTGATGCGATACCTCTAACATACTTGCAAAAAAGACCTCTCTGGCTGTTCCCATCTCAAAACTGTTACAATAAGCAAAATGTAAATTAGAGTTATTAAGATAAATCTTTTCTGGCTTTGTAAAAATGTTGTCACCTTTAGTATTGGCTCGAACAATATTAAAAACCTTAGCTTGATGAAGATAGTCCAAAAACCGATAAAGCCCTTTGTAATTCGCTCCCATCTCCATTTTTACAAGTAACTCTTTTATGTTTGGTGTATAAGGAGAAGAAGCACAAACCAATCTCACTAACTTTTTCAAGCTACTAATATTGCTATACTCTATGGGAAATATAGAGGGAATATCAACCTCTATTGCTATATTAATAGTTTCGTTTAGTTTAAGAAGATAGTTTTCTTTGTCCTCAAAATAAAAAGGATAGTATCCACTTTTTAAGTACTCTCTAAACTGTAATCGTAGATTAAACTCTTCAAGCAGTTCATAGGCAATATTGACATGATCCGTCAAAATTTCTTCAAGTTTAAAAGTAGGAAGTTCTAAGCCTAGATTGAGTTCAAGAAACTCTCTAAAAGAAAGACCGTAAACATGATGGGTAATAGCTCTTCTACTTAAATCAGCTTTAGCATGGTCAATCTGTAGAGCAGAGCTTCCAGAAAAAATAACTTGTAAATCTAAAATATCATATATTTTTTTGAGTTCAATTTCAAAATTTTTATATTTATGTATCTCATCAATCACCAAAACCTTTCCCTCTTCTTTATAAAAATCCTCAGCAACATCATAAAGAGATGGAATGTTAATTGTATCAGCAGAAATATAGAGTTTCTTTTCAAATGGTAGGTCTAGTTCTTTGAGATACTGAATAAGAAAAGTTGTTTTACCAACTCCTCTTGCTCCAACAATACCTGTAAGATTATTATTGAAATTAATGCTTTTATGAAAATAGCGTTTATAGCTAAAGCTATTTTTATTAAAAATTTTTCGTTGATAATCTCGAATTTCTTCTAACATTTAAATGCCTTTTTGAGTAAATTATATCATAATTAAAGTTACAAGTTTAATTATTTTATTTTATTTATAGTTTGAAGTCAATTTCTAACTTATATGCTAAACTTCATTAAAAAGTTGAACAAACTTAGATTTCTTCTTATGCTTCTCTATTAACTTTTGCATATAACTCTCATTAGGTTCTATTTCCCAAGAATTTATATTATGTTGTTTTTCTAGTTTTAGACATGCTTTTAGTGCTTTAATTCCCTTTGGATAATATTTGCTAATTGACTGACTAAGAGCCTGTTCACAAACTGCTCGATAAAGTAAAATAAGTGTTTGTGGATACTCTTTTTCAAGCCACTTCGCTATGCTTTTTATCTGAGCATCATGTAGATGACTCTCAGATAAACTCTCTTGATTCTCAAAAATATAATTATTTGCTAATTTTTTTTCATCCAAAGTATAAAAGAACTCTAATGCTCCTCCAACAGAAAGAGATTTTGCATAAGTCAATGCCTCTTGCTTTACTCTCGTATACATCTCTCCATCAAGAAGTGAAAGATACTCTTTTAAAACCGAAACCTCCCTACTCTTCTCATACCAATTTTTATATGCTAATATAATATTTAGAGGTTCTTGAAGTTCACTATATGCCCACACTTGTAACTTATAAAAACTTCTAGCATTATAGGAGCTAACCTCTTTAACTTTTTGAAGTTCTTCTAGCAACTCTTTTGGCATATTTGCATATTGATATTCTTTAGAAATCTCAAGTAACTCATAATCTTTGAAATCTTCTCCATTCAATTTTAGAGCATTTATAAAGCGTGTTGGCTCTGATAGATAATGAGCTGTCTCTTTTAGTAATCGAACCCTATCATCAGTATCAATAGTTGAATGATTTTCAAGCACAAAGTATTCATCATAGAGTTTGATTAAAACAGTTTTTGGTATCGCTTCGTTAAAAACATCTCGCGTACCAAATCCCTCACACACCAACATCTCTTTAATATCCCTATAGAGTTCATCTTCACTCATAAACTCAACACAGCCAAACCATCCTTGAAGACACTGACGATAACTCGTTTGAATAACTCCTGAACTATCATCAGAGCGAAGATAGACTTTAGAGTCTGTCAATATAAGCTCTTTAAAAAGTTTAGAAGCTATTTTTTTATCCTCAACCATCAATAAAATATCATCCACAATGTGCTGAATTTTTTTAGAGAACTCAAAAGCGTTATAATAATCAATAAACTTAGAACCTCTCTTAATGGAAGCAATATCTTTTTTTATGGCTTTAATAAGCTCTTTAGGATTAGCACTCAAAATCAGCTTATCCAACTTACCATAAAGCTCTTTGTTCCCATCTAACATGTCATAAAGTAAACTTGCTACTTTTTTATAATCTAACGTTTCAATCTCTTCTAATCTTATTTTTCTTTTTGCCATTACTTCTTCTTTTTATACTCAGCTACATATCTCAAAAGCGTACTACGCCCTACTCCAAACTTATCAGATATTTCTTGATTGGTTATTTTCCCACTCTTTTGTAATTTCATCGCCTCAATAACATCTGACTCAGTCATCTTTCTTGTAGCTCCAAACTTGACCCCTCTTTTCAAAGCAGACTGAATTCCCTCTGCTTGTCGTTCAGCTCTTAAATCTGTTTCAAACTCTGCTACAACAGAGAGTAAGCCCAACATTAATTTTCCTGTACTTGTTGTGGTATCAAAATTTTGTTCTGTTGCTTTAAAATCAACTTTCTTACTTTTTAAAAGCTCTAATATTTTAAAAAGATCGAGTGTGTTTCGAGAACATCTATCAAGTCTTGTGACTAAAAAAGTATCTCCTTCACGAACAAACTCTAAGGCTCTTTCTAATTCTATTCTATCTTTTCTTTTTCGACCACTCTTCTTCTCTTGAAAAATCTTATCACATCCAGCTTTTTCCAAAGTCTCAATCTGAACAGCTAAGTTTTGTCCTGTACT